>Ga0335074_10000319_pt1 | contig 71597 bp, 62 predicted proteins | sample Lox_Sample_23_FD_206715 | JGI IMG/M metagenome (GOLD analysis project Ga0335074, IMG submission 206715) | Soil microbial communities from Loxahatchee National Wildlife Refuge, Florida, United States - Lox_Sample_2.3 | ecosystem: Environmental > Terrestrial > Soil > Wetlands | place: USA...
CCCGCACTATCCGCACCTTCCCCACTCTCCGCACCTTCCCCACTCTCCGCACCTCTCGCACCTCTCGCACCGCCTAGCGTCGGCGCCGGGCCCATCGCCCTCGCCGTCCAGTACGCCGGAGGCGACGCGGTGCGGTTCGCGCTCGCGCGGATGCCCCCCGGCGGGGCGCCGCCCGAGGTGGCGGCCCTTGCCCGGTACGAGCTGAGCAACCCCGCCTATGCTGTTCGGTACGCGCATGCCGCCGCTGCCGCCGTGCTGCGCTGGGCCGCGACGATGGGAATACAGCCGGCCGGACCCCAGGAGTTCCGGCCGCGCCTGCTCGCCCGACCGGAGGAGCTGGCGCTGCTCGACACGCTGTCCTGGCTCCCGGAACGGGTGGCCATGGCCGCGCGACGCGGCCGGCCCGACGAGTTCGCCGGGTACACCGAGGAGCTGGCAGCGCGAACGGTTGACACGATGAGTACCCCCGGCTTCACGAACATACCCGCCATCAGCAGCGAAAGACTGTGGCTGGCCGCCGCCGCGCGCACCGGCCTGGCCGCCAGCCTGGGCCTGCTCGGGATCACCGCGCCCGAACGCCTGTAAGCGACCCAGCTAACCGAAGGGAACCGCATGAGCCGTGTCGCGCACCCGGCCGGGCCACGCCATGGTGACGTGCTGCCCGCAGACCATCCGCCCGCGCCGCCCGCGGACCTGAACGCGCTGCACCCCGGCATCTGGCCGCGCGGCGCCCGGCGCCGAGACGGCGTGCTCACGATCGGCGGAACGGACGTGCGGGACCTGGCGGCCGAGTTCGGCACGCCGCTGTACGTGTGCGACGAGGCGGACGTCCGGTCACGATGCCGGGACTACCTGGAGGCGTTCGGCCCGCAGGCCGGCGTCTTCTACGCGGCCAAGGCGTTCTGCTCCCGCGCGATGCTCCGCTGGGTCAGCTCGGAGGGCCTGGGGATAGACGTATGCACCGGCGGGGAGCTCGAGATCGCGCTGGCGGCGGGCGTGCCGCCCGAGCAGATCACCCTGCACGGCAACAACAAGACGCTCGAGGAGCTCGAGCACGCCGTCCGCGCCGGGGTGGGGCACATCGTCACGGACTCCTTCGAGGAGATCGCCCGGCTCGCCTACCTGACGGGCAGTGCTGACCCGGGGGGACGACCCCCCGAGACCCCCCCGCTCCTGGGGGGAAGCCTTTCCCCCCAGACCCCCTCGGCCCGGCGGCCGAAGGTCCTCGTCCGGGTCACCACCGGGGTCGAGGCCCACACGCACGAGTTCATGGCGACCGCGCACGACGACCAGAAGTTCGGCTTCTCGCTGGCCTCCGGCGCCGCCGACGAGGCGGTGCGGCGGGTGCTGGCCAGCCCGGGCCTGGAGTTCGCCGGGCTGCACTCGCACATCGGCTCGCAGATCTTCGACACCGCCGGGTTCGAGGTGGCCGCGCACCGGGTCGTCGAGCTGGCGGTCAGGATCCGCGACGAGCACGGCATCGAGATCGCCGAGCTCGACCTCGGCGGCGGATTCGGCATCGCCTATACGGAAGAGGACGACGCGCCCGAGGTCGGCAAGCTCGCCCACAGCCTGCGCCAGATCGTGGAGTGGCAGTCCCAGGCCGCCGGGCTACCCGTGCCGCGGCTGACCGTCGAGCCCGGCCGCGGCATCGTGGGGCCCTCGATGGTGACGCTCTACTCAGTGGGCACGATCAAGAACGTGGACGGGCTGCGCACGTACGTCAGCGTGGACGGCGGGATGAGCGACAACATCAGGACCGCGCTGTACGACGCCGAGTACCTGTGCGCGCTGGCGTCGCGCGCGTCGGCCGCCCCGCCGATGCTGTCCCGCGTGGTGGGCAGGCACTGCGAGAGCGGCGACATCGTGGTGCGGCACGCGTACCTGCCCTCCGACCTCGCTCCGGGCGACCTGTTGGCCGTTCCGGCGACGGGCGCCTACTGCCGGTCGCTGGCCAGCAATTACAATCACGTGCTGCGCCCCGCCGTGGTGGCGGTGCGCGACGGCGAGGCGCGCGTCATCGTCCGCCGGGAACGGATGGACGACCTGCTCAGCCTGGATGTCGGATGAACGGATGACCGGAACCCTGCCCACCCTGAAGGTGGCCCTGCTCGGCTGCGGGTCCGTCGGTACCGAGGTGGCCCGGCTGCTCACCGAGCAAGCCGATGAGCTGGCCCCGCGGGTCGGCGCCCGGCTGGAGCTGGCCGGGATCGCGGTACGGCGCGTCGCGCACCGGCGGGCCGCGGCGATCGACCGGACCCTGCTCACCGCGGACGCGCACGCGCTGGTGAGCCGGCCGGACGTCGACATCGTGGTCGAGGTCATCGGCGGCATCGAGCCGGCCAGGTCGCTCATGCTCGCCGCGCTGAAGGCCGGGCGTCCGGTGGTCACCGCGAACAAGGCCCTGCTCGCGGAGAACGGCGCGGAGATCTACGGCGCGGCCCGCGAGTACGGCGCCGACCTGTACTACGAGGCCTCCGTGGCCGGGGCGATCCCGCTGCTCCGGCCGCTGCGGGAGTCGCTGGCGGGGGACACCGTCCACCGCGTGCTAGGCATCGTGAACGGCACGACCAACTTCATCCTGGACCGGATGGACTCCTCCCGCGCGGGGTTCACCGAGTCGCTGGAGGAGGCGCAGGCGCTCGGCTACGCCGAGGCCGACCCGACGGCGGACGTGGAAGGGTTCGACGCGGCCGCGAAGGCGGCGATCCTGGCCAGCCTGGCCTTCCATACCCCGGTAACCGCGGCGGACGTGCACCGCGAGGGCATCACGGAGGTCACCGCCGCCGATATCGGCAGCGCGCGGGCGCTGGGCCGGGTCGTCAAGCTGCTGGCCATCTGCGAGCGCTGCGACGGCGGCGTCTCGGTCCGGGTCCACCCCGCGATGATCCCGCGCTCGCATCCGCTGGCCGCCGTCAGCGAGGCGTACAACGCGGTGTTCGTCGAGGCCGAATCGGCCGGCCGGCTGATGTTCTACGGCGCGGGGGCCGGGGGAACCCCGACCGCGAGCGCCGTGCTCGGCGATATCGTCGCCGTGGCCAGGAACCGGCTGGCCGGCACCCGCGGGCCGGACGCGTCCACCTACGCGGGGCTGCCCGTCGTCCCGATGGGGCAGACCCTCACCCGGTATCACGTGGCGCTCGACGTGGACGACCGGCCCGGCGTGCTGGCCCCGGTCGCCGGGGTCTACGCGCAGCACGACGTCTCGATCGAGACGGTGCGCCAGACGAGCAGGGGAGAGGAGGCGCAACTCGTGATCGTGACCCACACGGCCAGGGACGCCGCGCTCGCCGCGACCGTCCGCGACCTGGAGGCCCTCCCCATCGTCCGCGCGGTCGCCAGCGTCATGCGCGTGGAAGGGGAAGAGGAGTGACCGCAGCACCCGTGTTTCCCCCCTTCGATGGGGGCCGAGGGGGTCTGGGGGGAAAGGTTTCCCCCCAGGATCGGGGGGTCCAGGGGGGTCGTCCCCCCGGATGGAGGGGCGTCATTGAGCAGTACCGGAGCTGGCTGCCGGTTACCGAGGCCACGCCGGTCATCAGCTTGCGCGAGGGCGGCACGCCGTTGCTGCCTGCTCCCGTGCTGTCCGCCCGGACCGGCTGCGAGGTGTACCTCAAGGTGGAGGGCGGCAACCCGACCGGGTCGTTCAAGGACCGGGGCATGACGGTGGCGCTCAGCCTGGCGGTCGGCGCGGGCGCCAAGGTCGTCATCTGCGCGTCGACCGGAAACACCAGCGCCAGCGCCGCCGCGTACGCCGCGCGGGCCGGGATCACCTGCGCGGTGCTCGTACCGCGCGGCAAGATCGCCATCGGCAAGCTCGCCCAGGCGCTGGTGCACGGAGCACGCCTGCTCCAGGTGGACGGCTCGTTCGACGATTGCCTGGAGCTGGCCAGGAAGCTGGCCGCCCAGTACCCGGTGGCCCTGGTCAACTCGGTCAACCCGGACCGGCTCCAGGGCCAGAAGACCGCCGCCTTCGAGATCGTCGACGACCTCGGCGACGCGCCGGACGTGCACTGCCTGCCCGTCGGCAACGCCGGCAACATCGCCGCCTACTGGATGGGGTACACCGAATACCTCCGCGCGGGCCTGGCGACCAAAACGCCGCGGATGCTCGGGTTCCAGGCCAGCGGGGCGGCGCCGATCGTGACCGGCGAGCCGGTGCTGCATCCGCAGACGATCGCGACCGCGATCAGGATCGGCAATCCCGCGTCCTGGCGGCTCGCCGAGGAGGCCAGGGACGCCTCGGGCGGCCTGATCGACTCGGTGACCGACCGGGAGATCCTGGCCGCGTACCGGCTGCTGGCCACCCGGGAAGCGGTGTTCGGCGAGCTCGCCTCGGCCGCTGGCGTGGCCGGGCTGCTGCGTGCCGCCGCGAACGGCCAGGTCGCCGCGGGCTCGCGGGTGGTCTGCACGATCACGGGTAACGGCCTGAAGGATCCCGACTGGGCGCTGTCCGGCGCCAGGACCCCGGCCGTCATCGCGCCCGACGTCGGCGCCGCCGCGACGGCCCTGGGACTTGCCTAGGGCGCCGGGCGCGGTGCGGGTTCGCGTGCCCGCCACCAGCGCCAACCTCGGTCCCGGCTTTGACGCGCTCGCCCTGGCCCTGACCCTGTACGACGAGGTGGAGGCCTGGGTCACCGGGTCGGGCCTGTCCATCGAGATCTCGGGCGAGGGCGCCCACCTGTCGGAGGCGGGCGAGGACCATCTGGTCGTCCGCGCCATGCGGGCGGCGTTCGCTGCCGTCGGCTGGCAGCCGCCCGGAGTCGGGCTGCGCTGCGTGAACTCGATCCCGCACGGCCGCGGCCTGGGTTCCTCGGCGGCGGCGATCGTCGGCGGCGTCCTCGCCGCCCGCGCCCTGGCCCCGCACGGGGACGCCAAGCTGCCCGGTGAGGCCGCCTTCGAACTCGCCGCCGACCTCGAGGGACATCCGGACAACGTGGCCGCCTGCGTGGCGGGCGGGCTGACCATCGCGTGGACGGTGGAGGGCCAGCCGCGCATGACGCGGCTGGAGCCGCTCGCGTCGCTGACCCCGGTGATCTGCGTCGCGCCCGGCCCGGTGCGCACCGACGTGGCCAGGGCCGTCCTGCCCGACAAGGTGCCGCACCGCGACGCCGCCGCAAACGCCGGCCGAAGTGCCCTGCTGGTCGCCGTGCTGACCGGGCAATCCCGCCCCGCGCTGGCTGGCGCCGCCCCGGCGGACGGGGTCGGTGTTCTGCTCGACGCCACGCGGGACCGGCTGCACCAGGACTACCGGGCCGTCGCGATGCCGCAGACGCACGCGCTGGTCGAGCAGCTGCGGGCCGCGGGCATTCCCGCCGTCGTGTCCGGCGCCGGGCCCTCGGTGCTCGCGCTGCTGGGCGCGGGCGGCGGGTCTGATCGTCACCACCTGGACAGCCTGGGTTCAATCGTGAGAGAAACGGGTAATGCATGGCACATAAGCTCGCTGGACGTCGAGCGGCAAGGTGCGCGTGTCCTGCGCCTTAAGCCCCCACCAGGGCGCTGACGCGGGAGACAGCGGCCAATCCGCCCGGCCGGGCACACGGCGGCAGCTGGGACTCAGCTTGCCGGATGCGCGACGGTGCTGGCGAGCCTCAATGGGACCGTTGCCTCCTCTTCCCCGTGACACGGATGGCTGCGAAGGAATGCCGTGAGTCCTGATGGTGTTAGGCTTATCAGCGCACCGGGTACCCCGCTACGGGTCGGGTACTCGTCGGCAGACCGGACGCTAACCGGCAAACTCCCACGGCACGGTATTGTTGCCGTACCCGGGGTCTTTGCCGCCAGACGCTCCGCTTCCTTCCCGCTTGAGGAGCAGCGGCGCTCTGGTACCAGGACGCGATCTTGGGACGCGGGCGAGCCATGCCCCCGCCCCGGCGCATTCCGGCTCATCTCCCTAGCTTGCGGGCACACGGCGACGCACGGAGGAACGCAAGGCCTTGCGGCAATCGCGGACAGCTGGCGGCTTACTAGAGCGGCTGATACGACCAGCGCGAATCAACTCTGGCCCCGAGGGGCCGCTTACCGGGTCGACGGGCCTAGCGGGTTCGCCCAGGCGGCCGAGAATCATGGGAAGGACCATTAGTGAGCGACACAACCGAAATCCTCAGCGGCGCGTCCACTGCGTCCGAGGATGCCCCAGCCGGTAGCCCGGCGCACCCGGCCGGCGGATCGCCGGAAGGGAACCTGGGGTCAACTGGAGCGACGGCACCGACGTCCAAGTCGCCCGGTCGCGGTGGTACTGGCCTTTCTTCGATGCTCATGCCCGAGCTGCAGCGGATGGCGCAGAACCTGGGCATACCCGGTGCTGGTCGGATGCGCAAGGGGCAGCTTGTCGAGGCGATCGAGGCCCGGCAGGGCGGAGGTCCCCGTCAAGAAGGCGGGCCCGCCCGCCACGATTCGGACCAGCGCGCCGCGTCCGCGGGAGCTGACGCGACTCGCCCGCTGAAGCAGGACGCCATGGAACCAGGTATCGGCACGCCAATGGGCATCGGAGATAGCGCCACGCCGGGCATCGGCGACGGAGAGCTCAGGGCCCAGGCGGGCATCGGCGCGGACGGGGCCGCCCAGCAGCAGCTCAGCTTCTACGAGGAGGCCGACGGCCGGACCGGGCAGCGGGCGCCCCGCCGGGACGGCGTGGCCCAGGCCGGGTCGCAGCCGGGTGAGTCCGCTCAGGGGGATGCGCCACGCGGCGACCGGCGTCGCCGGAACGGCCAGCAGCCCTCGCGCGGCCGGGATCAGTCCGCGCGGGAGCAGTCAGGCCGCGACAATGCGGGCCGCGACAATGCGGGCCGCGACAATGCCGGCCGCGACAATGCCGGCCGCGACAATGCGGGCCGCGACCAGGGCGGCCGGGACCAGGGCGACCGCCGGGAGCCTGTGGCGGCGGGCCGCGGGCCCGCGGGAGAGGCGTTCCGCGACGACGACGGAGACCCCCGGCGCCGCAGCCGGGACCGGTTCCGCAACAGGAACCGCCGGCGTGACCGCCAGGCCGACCCGGAGCCCGTGATCGCCGAGGATGACGTGCTGATCCCGATCGCCGGGATCCTCGACGTGCTCGAGGTCCAGGGCTACGCCTTCGTGCGCACGACCGGTTACCTGCCCGGGCCGAACGACGTGTACGTCTCCCTGTCCCAGGTGCGCAAGCACGGCCTGCGCAAGGGCGACGTCATCGAGGGCGCGGTCCGCCAGCCGCGCGACGGCGAGCGCAGGGAGAAATTCAACGCGCTGGTCCGGCTGGACAAGGTCAACGGGCTCGATCCCGAGAAGTCGCTGGCCCGCCCCGAGTTCTCCAAGCTGGTCCCGCTGTACCCGCAGGAAAGGCTCCGCCTGGAGACCGACCCGGGCAACATGACCACCCGGATCATCGACCTGATCTGCCCCATCGGCAAGGGCCAGCGCGGCCTGATCGTCTCGCCGCCGAAGGCCGGCAAGACGATGATCCTCCAGGCGATCGCCAACGCGATCACCAAGAACAACCCGGAGTGCCACCTCATGGTCGTCCTCGTGGACGAGCGGCCAGAAGAGGTCACCGACATGCAGCGCACGGTCAAGGGCGAGGTGATCCACTCCACCTTCGACCATCCGGCCGACGACCACACCACCGTCGCCGAGCTGGCCATCGAGCGCGCCAAGCGGCTCGTCGAGATGGGCCACGACGTGGTCATCCTGCTGGACAACATCACCAGGCTGGGACGCGCCTACAACAACTCGGCGCCCGCCAGCGGCCGCATCCTGTCCGGCGGCGTCGACTCCACCGCCCTGTACCCGCCCAAGCGGTTCTTCGGCGCGGCGCGCAACATCGAGCACGGCGGCTCGCTGACGATCCTCGCCGCGGCCCTGATCGAGACCGGCTCCCGGATGGACGAGGTCATCTTCGAGGAGTTCAAGGGCACCGGCAACATGGAGTTGCGGCTGCGCCGCGAGCTCGCGGAGAAGCGGCTCTTCCCGGCCGTCGACGTGGACGCCTCCAGCACCCGTAAGGAAGAGATCCTGCTGTCGCCGGAGGAGCTCAAGATCATCTGGCAGCTCCGCCGCGTCCTGCACGCCCTGGAGCCCCAGCAGGCCCTGGAACTGCTCATGGAGCAGATGCGCAAGACCAAGAGCAATGCCGAGTTCCTCCTCCAGGTCCAGAAGACCACCCTGGGCTCCTGACGCCCGGGGGAGGGAATGCCGGACCGGGGAAACTGGTTCCACGGTCTGGCAAACTAGAAAGCCGCAACCATGCGGTACCGGTTCACGCCCGGTAAGAGGCGACCCGGCGACCGCTCAAGGCAGGAGTTGTCATGAAGCCCGAGATTCACCCGAAGTACATCGTCACCACGGTGACGTGCGGCTGCGGGAACACCTTCGTCACCAGGAGCACCGCTCCCGGCGGCACGATTCACGCCGAGGTTTGCTCCAACTGTCACCCGTTCTACACGGGCAAGCAGAAGATCCTGGACACCGGCGGTCGCGTCGCTCGTTTCGAGAAGCGGTTCGGCAAGGTCGCCTCGCCCAAGAAGTAGCGGGGCACCCCGGGGCCGGGAACCCAGGCCCCGGGCCGCGCAGTGACAGTTCGTTCAGTAAAAGGACTTTAGGTTGTTTGAGGCTGTCGCCGATCTGGTCAGCGAGCACGCGGAGCTTGAGCACGCCCTCGCTGACCCGGGCGTGCACTCCGATCCCGACAAGGCCCGCACGCTGGGCCGGCGTTACGCCGAGCTGAACCAGGTCGTGCCGGTATACCGGGAATGGCAGCAGACCTGCGCCGACGAGGCGGCGGCGCGGGAGCTGGCCAGGGAAGACTCCTCCTTCGCCGACGAGGCCGAGGAGCTGGCCGCGCGCCGTGAGCAGCTGGCGGCTCAGCTCCAGCTGCTGCTCGTGCCCCGCGACCCGAACGACGACCGCGACCTCATCCTGGAGGTCAAGGCGGGCGAGGGCGGCGAGGAATCCGCGCTGTTCGCCGGCGACCTGCTGCGCATGTACCAGCGCTACGCGGAACGGCGCGGCTGGAAGACCGAGATCCTGGATTCGACCGTCACGGGCCTTGGCGGGATCAAGGACGCGACGGTGGTCGTGAAGGGCAAGGGCAACGAGGGCGCCTGGTCCCGGCTGAAGTACGAGGGCGGCGTGCACCGCGTGCAGCGGGTGCCCGTGACCGAGTCGCAGGGGCGGATCCACACGTCGGCGGCCGGCGTGCTTGTCGCGCCCGAGGCCGAGCCGGTCGAGGTCCAGATCAACGACAACGACATCAAGGTCGACGTCTTCAGGTCATCCGGGCCCGGCGGGCAGAGCGTGAACACGACGGACTCGGCGGTGCGCATCACCCACCTGCCGACCGGGATCGTCGTGTCCTGCCAGAACGAGAAGAGCCAGCTGCAGAACAAGGAGCAGGCCCTGCGCGTGCTCCGCGCGCGGCTCCTTGCGGCGGCGGAGGCCGACGCCGACGCGAAGGCCAGCGCGGAGCGGCGCAGCCAGGTCCGCACCGTGGACCGGTCCGAGCGCGTGCGCACGTACAACTTCCCCGAGAACCGGATCTCCGATCACCGCGTCGGCTACAAGGCCTACAACCTCGACCACGTCATCGACGGCGACCTCGACGCGGTGATCGACGCGCTGGCCGCCGCGGACCTGGCCGCGAAGCTGGCCTCCGGGGGTTCCCGGGCTTCCGGCGACGATGAGCCTGCTACTTGATGAGGTAGCGCTGGCCGCGGCGCGGCTGGCCGAGGCCGGGGTGGAGTCGCCGCGCACGGACGCGGAGCTGATCGCCGCCAGCGTGCACCGCGTCAGGCGGGGCGAGCTGCATACCGTCCCCGACTCCGCGTTTGACGCGCGGTTCTGGTCCGACATCGCACGCCGCGCGGCGCGCGAGCCGCTGCAGCACATCACCGGGCAGGCGCATTTCCGCTACCTCGAGCTCGAGGTGGGACCGGGCGTGTTCGTGCCGCGTCCGGAGACCGAGGTGATGACCGGCTGGGCGATCGCCCGGCTGCGCGAGGCGGACGTGGCGGAGCCGGTGGTGGCCGACCTCGGCACCGGGTCTGGCGCGATCGCGCTGGCCATCGCGCAGGAGGTGCCGCGAGCTCGGGTGCACGCGGTCGAAGCCGACCCGCTGGCCCGGGCCTGGGCCGAGCGCAACGTGGCCAGGTACGCCGAAAGCGTCCCGTACACCGCGGGCCGGGTGATGGTGCACCGCGGTGACTTTGGTGACGCGCTCGGCGAACTCAACGGTACGGTTGACCTCGTGATCAGTAACCCGCCGTATATCCCGGTGGGGATGTCCGTGCCGCCCGAGGTCAGCGAGTACGACCCGCCGTCCGCGCTGTGGAGCGGGGCGGACGGCCTGAACGCCATCCGGGCGGTGGAACGCACGGCCAGGCGGCTGCTCCGCCCCGGCGGGCTGGTCGCCGTCGAGCACGGCGCGCCGCAGGGCTCGGCGGTGTACTGGGTGTTCCCTGAGGAATCCGGCTGGCGGGATACCCGCAACAACAAGGACCTGGCCGGCCGTGACCGGTTTGTCACGGCGGTCTGGCCGGGTAATGGTGCCTGAGCTGGCGCCGGTGACTGGGTAGGAGTGGCGGCGAGATGAGCACACGGTACGACTGCCGGGACCCGCGCACGCGCGCGGCGGGGATCGACGCGGCGGTAGCGGCCGCGCGGGCCGGGGAACTGATCGTCCTGCCGACCGATACGGTCTACGGCATCGGCGCGGACGCGTTCATCCCCGCGTCGGTCACCACCATGCTGGCGGCCAAGGGCCGGGGCAGGAACATGCCGCCGCCCGTGCTGATCGGCACGGCCAGGGCCGCGGCGGCGCTGGTGGACGACCTCGGGGCGTTCGGCCAGGCCCTGATCGAGGAGTTCTGGCCCGGCGCGCTCACCCTGATCTTCCGCGCCAGCCCCACGCTGCTGTGGGACCTGGGTGACACCAAGGGCACCGTGGCCCTGCGGATGCCGCTGCACTCGGTGGCGCTCGAGGTGCTGAAGCAGACCGGTCCGCTGGCCGTGTCAAGCGCCAACCGGACCGGCCAGCCGTCGGCCACCACGGCCGACGAGGCACAGGGCCAGCTCGGCGAGTCGGTGTCGGTCTACCTGGACGGCGGGCCGTGCTCCGACAACATCCCGTCGACCATCCTCGACCTGACCGGAACGGTCCCGACGCTGCTGCGCGCCGGGGCGGTCTCGGTGGACCGGCTGCGCACCGTCGTTGCGGTCATCGACGACAACGACCCGGTCGACCCCATGACCGCCGGGACCGGCTCCGCCGCGGACTTCAAGCCCGCCCTTCCGCACCCGCTCGAGCGAACGCCCGACGCGCCGGTCGAAGAGCCGCCCTCGGCTGGCTAGCTCGTGCTTTAAAGTGGCGGTAATGAAACCCGACCCGATCCGGATCCGCTGAGTCGGCATGCGCGAGTATTTCCTGGTCTTGCTCGTCACAGCGGCGGTGACCTACCTGCTCACCCCGCTGGTGCGGCGGGTAGCGGTGGCGACGCACGCCATGCACGAGCCCCGGGCCAGGGACATGCACAAGCAGGCGACGCCGCTGCTCGGCGGGCTGGCGATGTACGGCGGGCTGGTCGCGGGCCTGATCGTCGCCGACCGGCTGACCTCGCTGCAGGATCCCTTCCAGGCCGCCGGGTCCAAGACCATCGCCGGGCTGCTGCTGGCCGGCGGGCTCGTGGTCGTGGTCGGGTTCATCGACGACCGGTGGGGGCTCAGCGCGATCAGCAAGCTGGCCGGCCAGGTGGCGGCCGCCGGCATCCTGGTGTGGAGCGGCCAGGAGCTGCCCTGGCTGCCGACGCCGAGCGGCGGCCTGTTCTCGCTGGAACCTGACCTGAGCGTGACGCTCACCGTCCTGCTCGTCGTGGTGACCATCAACGCGATCAACTTCATCGACGGCCTCGACGGGCTCGCGGCGGGCATCGTGGCCGTCGCCGCGCTCTCGTTCCTCGCCTATTCCTATACGCTCACCAAGACGATCGGCAGCACGTCGCAGTCGCTGCCGGCGGTGTCGTCCGCCCTGCTGGCCGGGATGTGCCTGGGGTTCCTGCCGCACAACTTCTTCCCGGCCCGGATCTTCATGGGCGACATCGGCGCGATGCTGCTCGGCCTGATGCTCGCCTACGGGCCGATCTCGAGTACCGCATCGCTCGACCCGGCCCTGCTGACCAACTACGCGAGTAACCACGCGCTGAACCGGTTCCCTACGTTCCTCCCGCTGCTCGTGCCGGCCGCGATCTTCGTCATCCCGTACACGGACCTGATGTTCGCCATCGTCAGGCGGATCAAGGCGGGCCGGCCCGTGATGGCCCCCGACCGGCAGCACCTGCATCACCGGCTGCTCAACATCGGGCACTCCTACCGGCAGAGCGTCCTGATCATGTACCTGTGGGCGGCGCTGTTCTCGGTCACCGTCGTCTCGCTCTCGGTGGTCCGGACGCGCCTGGTCGTGCTCGTCGCCGCGACGGTGATCGCGGTGCTGGCCCTGCTCCCCGTGACCAGTCCCCGGCTGCGTCCCTGGCGGTCACGCGCCGCAGGACGGACCGCTTCCGCCCCGGCGCGCGCGGTCGCGCTGGCCTCCGGCGGCCCGGGCGCGCACCGGCCCCGCCCGGCCCGCCCGCCGGCCGCCCGCCCCGCTCGTTCCGTCGTCGACCGCGATCCGCCGGCCGCGGCCCGGGCCCAGGGTCCCGCCTTCGAGGTGGCGCCCCCCTCGCCCGTGGCCCCGCCGGGCCCGGTCTTCTACGCGGCGCCGCCGTCTGCCGCCCCCGTCCCGGCCGAGGCGCCCTGGTTCCCGGTCGGCGGGTACCCCGCAACGGCGTCCGCGGCCCTCGGCGAGCCGTGGCCCCGGGCGGAACTGCCCGAAACCGAGCCGGCCCATCCGGCCGATCCCGGTGAGCCGTTCCCCGCTCCTGGCTGGCGCCCCGGGAACGGCTACCTCCTGGCGGGCGGGCCGCTCTCCGGTGCCGATCCCCTCGCGGACCCCGAGCCGTTCCCTGCGGTCGGCCCGCTGGGCGACGGCCGGGCGTCCGAGGCCGCCGATCCGCTCTCGGGGACGCGGTACCGCGACCCGTGGACCAGGTAGCAGCCCCGGCCTTCCCCTGACTTTTCTTTACCCTGCCTTTGCCATCGGCGGTCAGCCGTACAGGCGCCGCACGCCAGGGCCGTACGGCGGACGGCCGCCGCAAGTTGGTCATAAGTTTTTCCTGATTAGGTAAAGACAGGGTCAAGAACTTTGTGATATGTTTCACGAGCAGCCCCACTTCGGCACAGCAGAGGCCCATGATAAGTTGCGTAAACCCAACCGGATACCCGCACCGCCAGCGGTGCGGCGACCGGCTCCTGCCAGGTACGCGGGGATGCCCGCGTCCGCACCGATGATGTTGACCTCCGGGAGCCATGTGATGCTGGCGAGTTATGGCATCGTCGTCCGGCGCGCGGCCGTCGCGACGGCCGCCGTCGCGGCCGTGGCCGTCGCCGTGAGCGCCGCTCTGGCTGGCATCAAGGGCCTGGTCGGCGGGCTACTCGGGGTGGCCCTGGTGACCGTGTTCTTCGGTATCAGCATCCTCGTCGTCGGGCGCGCCGCGAAGGTCAGCCCGGCCGCGATGATGGTGGCCGCGCTCGCCACCTTCCTGGTCAAGATCGTGGCGCTCGCCGTGGTGGTGTCAGCAGTGTACCGCTCGACCGCGTTCAGCACGCGGGCGCTCGGCTTCACCGCCATCGCCTGCATCGTCGCCTGGGGCGGCGCCCAGATCGTCGTGGGGATGCGGGTGCGGATGCTGTACGTCGAGCCCGAATCCGAGGCGGTGCGGCATGGCGGCTGACGTGGACCGGAGCCGGCCCGTGGCCCGGCCGGCCGCGGTTGACGGCTCGGCGGCGCTGGGCCTGGGTACCGGATGGGCCGTATTCAGCTACCTGATCGCCGGCATGATCGCCTACGGCGCCATCGGCTGGGGGATCGGCCGGGCGCTGAACGCCGGATGGCTGTTTCCGGTAGGCATGATCGTCGGCATGGCGATCTCCGTCAGCTACGTCATCTACCGCTACGGCAGGCAGGGGTCTGTGGAACAGCAGTTCAGCGGGACCAAGGGGACCACGGCAGCTGGAAGGGAATCCGATGATCGCTGACGTGCGCGCGGACGCGGCCGGCGGGTGCCACCTGTTCAGCGGCTGCGGGTTCCCCGCGCCCGGCCTGCAGAACTTCTACTTCAAGCCGCTGTTCACCGTCGGTTCCTTTGCCTTCACCAAGCCGATGCTGGTGGCCGTGTTGTGCACGGTGATCGTGCTCGCCTTCTTCGGGGCGGCGTTCTGGAAGCCCAAGCTGGTGCCGCGCGGCGTGCAGAACGTGGCAGAGATCGGCATCCTGTTCGTGCGGGACCAGATCCTTCGTCCCGCGCTCGGCCGCAAGGGGGACTCCTACCTCCCGCTCCTGGTGTCGCTGTTCTTCTACATCCTCGTGATGAACCTGATGGAGCTGATCCCGGTCATCCAGTTCCCCGCGATGTCGAAGATCGGCTTCGTGGTCACCCCGGTGGTCATCATCTACGTGCTGTATATCTACCTGGGCTTCAAGCACCAGGGGGCATGGGGCTACATCAGGAACATGTGGCCGTCCGGCGTGCCGTTCTTCATCCTGCCCATCCTGATCCCGATCGAGCTGCTGCGATTCTTCATCATCCAGCCGTTCACCCTCGGCATCCGGCTGTTCGCCAACATGTTCGCCGGCCACCTGCTGCTGGCCATCTTCATGGTCGCCACCTGGTACCTCGCCTCGCTCACCATCGGCCTGCTGTTCGCCGCAGGCTCGGCCGTCATGGTGCTGTTCGTCTTCCTGCTCGAGCTGCTTGTCGACTTCCTGCAGGCGTTCATCTTCACCACCTTGACCGCCGTCTACCTCTCCAGCTCGCTGGAGGCGGCGCACTGAGCCGTTGCTATCCGACCCAACCCGGCGGGATGTTCCGCCGGCCTGAACCGTAAAGGACCGTATACATGTCACTCGCCGCCACCTTGGCCTCCGCAGCCCCTACCGTGTACCAGATCAACTTCGGCGCGGTTGGCTATGGCCTCGCGGCCATCGGCCCGGGCGTTGGCATCGGCCTGGTCTTCGGGCACGCGATCGAGGCGATGGCCCGCCAGCCGGAGGCAACCGGCCGCATCACGCTGTACATGTGGATCGGGTTCTCGCTGACCGAGATCCTCGCGCTGCTCGGTCTGGTCGTCCCGTTCATCTTCCACGCTTCCTGATTACCGGGCAGGTGGCCGAACCATGCATTTGCTAGCCCAAGCGGACCAGGATCCGCTGCTCCCCTCGACGCCGGAACTCGTCGTCGGCGCCATCTGCTTCGTCCTGGTATTCGGCATCATGGGTTACCTCCTGATGCCCAGGATCCAGAAGATCCTGGCCCAGCGCACCGAGCTGATCGAGGGCGGCCTGGCCAAGGCGGACGAGACCCAGGCCGAGGCCACGCAGGTGCTCGAGCAGTACAAGGAGCAGCTGGCCGAGGCCAGGCACGAGGCGGCCAGGATGCGCGAGGAGGCCAGGGAGCAGGGCGCGCAGATCATCGCCGAGATGCGCGAGCAGGCCCAGGCCGAGGCCCGCCGGATCACGGAGTCCGCCCAGGCCCAGATCCAGGCCGAGCGGCAGCAGGCGCTGACCGCGCTGCGCGCCGAGGTCGGGACGCTGGCCACCGAACTGGCCGGCCGGATCGTGGGCGAGTCGCTCGAAGACACCGCACGGCAGAACCGGATGGTGGACCGGTTCCTCGAAGAACTCGAGCAGGTGTCCAGCCCGTGAGGCAAGCGACCCGCCCGGGAGCGGAAGGCGAGTGGGCATGCGCGGTGTGAGCAGGGCCTCGTTCGCCGAATTGTCCGAGCGCCTGTCGGCGGAGCACATCGAGAGCGCCACCGTGGCCACCAGGCTGGCTAGCGAGCTGTTCGCGGTCGTGGGCCTGCTCGACACCGAGCACGGGCTGCGCCGCGCGCTGTCCGACCCGGGCAAGCCCGCGGCGGAGAAGGGGGCGGTCACCTCGGCGCTGCTGCACGGGAAGGTGACCAGGCGCGCCGAGGCCCTGGCCGCGGCGGCAGCCGAGGCCCACTGGGCGGGCAGCGGCGACCTGGCGGACGCGGTCGAGCAGCTCGCGATCGAGGCCACGGTGCTGGCCGCCGAGGCGGACGACGGCCTCGACGACCTGGAGGACGGGCTGTTCCGGTTCGGCCGGGTGGTCGCGGCCAACCCGGACCTGCGGGCCGCGCTGGCCGATCCGTCACTGCCCGAGCAGGGCAAGCGGGAGCTGCTGCGTACCCTGCTGGACGGCAAGGTGACCCGGGTGACGCTCGGCCTGATCGAGCAGATGGTGGCGCATCCGCGCGGGCGGACGCTCGCCGTCGCCCTGGACACGTGCACCGACATCGCGGCGCGCCGGCGGCAGCAGCTGATCGCGTACGTGCGCTCGGCGGTCGAGCTGTCCGCGAGCCAGCGCAGGCGGCTCGCGGCGGCCCTGGCCCGCACCTACGGACACGACGTTCACCTAGATGTCGTCATCGATCCCTCGGTGGTGGGCGGAATCTCCGTCCAGATCGGGGATGAGCTCATAGACGGCACCGCGGCCAGTCGGCTGGCCGCCGTCCGGCGCAAGCTGGCGAGCTGACGTGCAGCGCAAGAATCCGACAAGACAGGCAGGGCAATGGCTGAGCTGACGATCCGGCCGGAGGAGATCCGGGACGCGCTGGCGCGCTTCGTCCAGGAGTATGAGCCGGAAGGCGCCTCGCGGGAAGAGATAGGCACCGTCATCGAGTGCGGCGACGGCATCGCGCGGGTCGAGGGCCTGCCCTCGGCCATGGCCAACGAGCTGCTCGAGTTCGAGAACGGCGTCCGGGGCCTGGCGCTCAACCTGGACGTGCGCGAGATCGGCGTCGTCATCCTCGGTGAGTTCAACGAGATCGAGGAGGGCCAGCAGGTCAAGCGGACCGGCGAGATCCTGTCCGTTCCGGTCGGCGACGCCTTCCTCGGGCGCGTGGTCGGAGCGCTGGGCGAGCCGCTGGACGGCAAGGGGCCCATCGAGAGCACCGAGCTACGCCGGCTAGAGACGCAGGCGCCCTCGGTGGTCCAGCGCCAGCCGGTGAAGGAGCCGCTGCAGACCGGCATCAAGGCCATCGACGCGATGACCGCCATCGGCCGGGGCCAGCGGCAGCTGATCATCGGCGACCGGCAGACCGGCAAGACCGCGATCGGCATCGACGCGATCATCAACCAGCGCGCGAACTGGGAGTCCGGCGACGAGAAGCAGCAGGTGCGCTGCATCTACGTGGCGGTCGGCCAGCGGGCTTCGGCGATCGCCCAGGTGCGCGGGGCGCTGGAAGAGCACGGCGCCATGGAGTACACCACGATCGTCGCCGCGCCGGCCTCCGACCCGGCCGGCTACAAGTACATCGCGCCGTACACCGGCTCGGCCATCGGCCAGCACTGGATGTACCAGGGCAAGCACGCGCTGATCATCTTCGACGACCTGACCAAGCAGGCTGACGCGTACCGGGCGATCTCGCTGCTGCTGCGCCGGCCGCCGGGCCGCGAGGCGTACCCGGGCGACGTGTTCTACCTGCACTCCCGGCTGCTCGAGCGGTGCGCCAAGCTGTCCGACGACCTGGGCGGCGGCTCGATGACCGGGTTGCCGATCGTCGAGACCAAGGCCAACGACATCTCCGCCTACATCCCCACCAACGTCATCTCGATCACCGACGGGCAGATCTACCTCGAGGCCGACCTGTTCAACTCGGGCATCCGGCCCGCCATCAACGTCGGCCGTTCGGTGTCCCGTGTTGGCGGCAACGCCCAGGTCAAGGCGATGAAGAAGGTCGCGGGTAACCTGCGGCTTTCCCTGTCGCAGTACCGCGACCTGGAGGCGTTCGCCGCCTTCGCCTCCGACCTGGACGCGGCCTCCCGGGCCCAGCTGGACCGGGGTGCGCGCCTGGTCGAGCTGCTCAAGCAGCCGCAGTACGACCCGTTCCCCGTCGAGGAGCAGGTGGTGTCGATCTGGGCGGGCAGCAACGGGTACCTCGACGACGTGCCCGTGGAAGACGCCGGCCGGTTCGAGCGCGACTTCCTGGAGAACCTACGGCGGTCGCACCCGGGCATCCTGGGCACGATCCGGGAGACCAAGGACCTGTCCGAGGACACGGTCACCGCGCTCAAGGACGCGATCGAGGACTTCCGCAAGTCCTTCGAGACCAGCTCGGGCGAGTTGCTGTCCGGCGAGGACGAGCAGGCCAAGGCGCTGGAGGACGAGGGCCACGAGAAGATCGCCCGCCGCCACGAGCCCGCGCCCGCCGAGAAGCAGTAGGTCATGGCCGCACAGCTTCGCCTGGTCCGGCGGCGGATCGGCACCGTCAGGTCCATCGCCAAGATCACCCGTGCTCAGGAGCTGATCGCGTCGTCGCGGATCGTCCGCGCCCAGCAGCAGACGCGTGCCGCCCAGCCCTACGCGCGGGAACTGACCCGGGCGGTCGAGGCGGTGATCAGCCGCTCGACCAACATCACCCACCCGTTCATCACCGAACCGGAGAACCCGAGCCGGGCCGCGGTGCTCATCCTGACCAGCGACCAGGGCTTTGCCGGCGCCTACAACGCGAACGTGCTGCGCGAGTCGGCCCGGCTGCGGGAGCGGCTGCGGGAGCGCGGCCTGCAACCGGTGCTGTACGTGGCCGGCCGCAAGGGCATCTCCTGGCACCGGTTCCGCGACCTTGAGCTGGCCGAGTCCTGGAGCGGCTTCTCGGCCACGCCGAGATACCGCAACGCGAAGGCGATCGCCGACGTCCTGCTCACCGCGTTCACCGCCGAGGACGACAGCCAGGTGGACGAGATCCACCTAGTCACCACCGACTTCGTGTCCATGCTGACCCAGCGGCCCGCGGTGCGCAGGCTGCTGCCGCTGGAGATCGAGGAGACCGAGGAGCCGAGCCCGTCGGGCCCGCTGCCGTCATACGAATTCGAGCCCGACGCACAGCGAGTGCTCGACGCCCTGATGCCGCAGTACGTGACGAGCCGGATCTACTACGCGCTGCTTGAGGCGGCCGCGTCCGAGCTGGCTTCGCGGCGCCGGGCGATGAAGGCGGCCACGGACAACGCCAATGACCTGATCGAGTCCCTGACCCGTGAGGCTAATAAGGCCCGGCAGGCCGAGATCACCCAGGAAATCAGCGAGATCGTCGGCGGCGCCAACGCGCTGGCCGCCGCAAGCGCAACGAGTGAGTGAGGACACACCACATGACCGCGACCGTTGAAAACTCAGCCGCCGGCGGCGAGGACCCCGGAACCGCCGAGGCCACCGGCCGTGTCGCCCGGATCATCGGGCCCGTCGTGGACGTCGAGTTCCCGGCGGAGCACATGCCGGAGATCTACTACGCGCTGCACGTGGACGTCACGCTGGACAACGAAACCCGGACGCTGACGCTGGAGGTCGAGCAGCACATCGGCGACAACATCGTGCGGGCGATCGCCATGGAGCCCACCGACGGCATGGTGCGCGGCGCCGAGGTGGTCAACACCGGCGCGCCGATCGAGGTGCCGGTCGGCGACGTTACCAAGGGGCACGTGTTCAACGTGCTGGGCCAGACGCTCGACGTGCCCATCTCATCACTGGAGGTGACCGAGCGCTGGCCAATCCACCGCGACCCCCCGGCGCTGGACCAGCTCGAGCCCGAGACCCAGATGTTCACCACCGGCATCAAGGTCATCGACCTGCTCACACCCTACGTGCTGGGCGGGAAGATCGGCCTGTTCGGCGGGGCCGGCGTGGGCAAGACCGTGCTGATCCAGGAGATGATCCGCCGGGTGGCCCAGAACTTCGGCGGCGTCTCGGTCTTCGCCGGGGTGGGCGAGCGGACCCGCGAGGGTAACGACCTGTTCCTGGAGATGAGCGAGTCCGGGGTCATCAAGGACACCGCGCTGGTGTTCGGCCAGATGGACGAGCCGCCGGGCGTCCGGCTGCGGGTCGGGCTGTCCGCGCTCACCATGGCGGAGTACTTCCGCGACGTCCAGGGGCAGGACGTACTGCTGTTCATCGACAACATCTTCCGCTTCACGCAGGCCGGCTCGGAGGTATCCACGCTGCTGGGCCGGATGCCGTCGGCGGTGGGTTACCAGCCGACGCTGGCCGACGAGATGGGCGAGCTGCAGGAACGCATCACGAGCACCCGTGGTCACTCGATCACGTCCATGCAGGCCATCTACGTGCCCGCGGACGACATCACCGACCCGGCGCCGGCCACCGTGTTCGCGCACCTCGACGCGACCACCACCCTGTCCCGGGCCATTACCGAGAAGGGGATCTACCCGGCGGTGGACCCGCTGGACTCCACCTCACGGATCCTGGACGCGAGGTACGTCGGCCAGGAGCACTACGACGTGGCCCGCGAGGTGCAGCGGATCCTGCAGCGGTACAAGGAGCTGCAGGACATCATCGCCATCCTCGGCGTCGACGAGCTCGGTGAGGAAGACAAGATCACCGTCCAGCGGGCACGGCGGATCGAGCGGTTCCTGTCCCAGCCGATGTTCGTGGCCGAGCAGTTCACCGGGCAGCCGGGCGTGTTCACGCCGCTGGAGGACACGATCTCCTCGTTCAAGGCGATCAGCGAAGGCAAGTACGACAACCTGCCCGAGCAGGCGTTCTACATGGTCGGCGGGATCGAGGACGTGGAGAACAAGGCCAGGGAGCTGGAGCGGTGACCATGCGCGCGGCGCTCGTAGTGCCCGACCGCGAGCTGTGGTCGGGCGAGGCCCAGACGGTGATCGCCAAGACCACCGAGGGCGACATCGGCGTGCTGACCGGGCACTCGCCGCTGTTCGGCGTCCTGGCCGAGGGCAGCCTGGTCGAGATCCACGCCCAGGACGTCGTGGTGCGCGCCGCCGTCAGCGGCGGGTTCTTGTCCGTCGCCAACGACCAGGTGTCGATCCTGGCGGCCCACGCCCAGCTCGGCGCCGAGGTCGACCAGGAGGAGACGCGGCGGGAACTGGACAGCGCCACGGCGCAGGCCGCACCCGGCGACGAGGAATCCGCCGAGGCCAAGTACGCGAAGGCTCTGCTGCGGGCCGCGGGCGGCCAGGCCTGACGAGTGGGCGAAGCGCTGGCGCTCGATGCGGCCTGGCTCTTCGCCGCCTTCCTGATCATCCTGGTGCTGGCCGCCGTCGGCATCGCCACCCGCAGGTACCTGCTGGAGCGCGGCGGCGGCACGGTCGAGTGCGGCCTGCGGCAGCCGGGCGGGTCCTGGCGCCTCGGCGTGGCGTCCTACCAGCGCGAGGAACTCTGCTGGTTCGGCGTGTTCGGGGTGTCGATGCGCCCCGAGGAGGTCTTCCCGCGGCGCGACCTGGTCGTGGCGTCGCGCCGCATGCCCACCGACGCCGAGGCGTCCATCCTGGGCCCCGGCATGATCGTGCTGGAATGCAGCTTCGGCGCGGGCGGCACCGTGGAGCTAGCGGTGAGCGAGTCCGCCCTCACCGGCCTGCTCTCCTGGCTAGAGGCCGCGCCCCCCGGCTCCCACCTGGACGTCCCCTGGTGACGGTTCGCCACGGAGGCGTCAGGAATCACCAGTACCGCGCGGCATCACGGCCGCCTGCAGACCGTCTGGCTCGGCGCTAAGCCGCGGTCGCCGCCCGGCTTCCACAGCACGTCGTCGTGCCCGGCGTTGGCCGCGCGGGAGAGGATGAACAGCAGGTCGGACAGCCGGTTCAGGTAGCGGGCGGGCAGCGGGCTCATCGTCTCGCCGTGCTCGCTCGCCGCGGCCCACGCGCTCCGTTCGGCCCGGCGAGTCACGGTCCGCGCCATATGCAGCAGCGTGGATCCCGGGCTCCCGCCCGGCAGCAGGAAACTGCGCAGCGTCGGCAGGTCCTCGTTGTAGGCGTCGCACTCCCGTTCCAGCCGGGTGATGTAGTCCTCCTCGATCCGCAGCGGCGGATAGGGCGGCTCCGGGTGCACCGGGGTGGCCAGGTCGGCACCGAGGTCGAACAGTTCGTTCTGCACCCGGGTGAGCAACTGCGAGATATCCGGCGGAAGCGAGCCGAACGTGATCGCCATCCCGATCGCGCAGTTGGCCTCGTCCACGTCGGCGTAGGCGGCCAGGCGCGAGTCCGTCTTGCCCGTGCGGCTGCCGTCGGCGAGGGCGGTCGTCCCGTCGTCGCCGGTGCGCGTGTAGATGCGGGACAGCACGACGGGGTTCTCGCTGGGCTCACGGGGCATGAAGCCACCCTAGGACACGCACTCGGGTCCGGATCCCCCGCCCGGACCCGACCCGGGCGCGTTATTGTTCCCTTTGTGTCTGAGCCAGACCGCCGCGTGTTTGACTACATCATCGTCGGTGCCGGAAGCGCAGGCTGCGTCCTCGCGGCCCGGCTGTCCGCCGATCCGAGCCTGTCCGTCCTGCTCCTGGAGGCCGGCCCGGCCGACGACGCCGACGAGATCCGCGCGCCGGCCGCGCTGAACCGGCTGTTCCAGAGCGCCTACGACTGGAACTACACGACCGTCCCGCAGCACCGCGCGGGCGGGCGTTCCATCTACTGGCCCCGGGGCAAGGTCCTCGGCGGCTCGTCCTCGATGAACGCCATGATCTACATGCGCGGCAACCGCCATGACTTCCAGACCTGGCGGGACGAGTACGGCTGCACCGGCTGGGGGTACGAGGACCTCCTGCCGTACTTTCGCAGGGCCGAGGACAACTCGCGCGGTGCCTCCGCCTACCACGGCGCGGGCGGCCCCCTGACGGTCAGCGACCCGCGGTACAAGTCCGCGGCGTGCGAGGCGTTCATCGCGGCGGCGCAGGAGCAGGGCGCGGCGGCCAACCCCGACTTCAACGGGCCGCGCCAGGACGGCGTCGGCTGGTACCAGGTCACCCAGCGCGGCGGCCAGCGGTGCAGCGCCGCCACGGCGTACCTGCACCCGGCCATGTCCAGGCCGAACCTCACCGTGCACACCGGGGCCCTGGTCACCAGGGTCCTCATCGACGGCGGCCAGGCCACCGGCGTGACCTACCTGCGCAAGGGCGAGACCGAGATCGCGCTGGCCGACGGGGAGGTCATCCTCTGCGGCGGCGCGGTCAACAGCCCGCAATTGCTGATGCTGTCCGGGATCGGCCCGGGCGACCACCTGATCGAATCGGGCATCAGCGTGGCGGTGGACAGCCCGGGTGTCGGCGCGAACCTGTCCGACCATCCCGTGCTGCCCGTCATCTGGTCCACGCCGAGGCTGCGCGGCCTGTGGGAGAAGAGCGGCAACGCGGCCGCGATGCGCTGGCAGCTGACCCACCGCGGCCCGCTGACCAGCAACGTGGCCGAGTCCGGCGGCTTCGCCCACTCCGAGCCGCGGCTGCCCGCGCCCGACCTCCAGTTGCACGTGCTGCCCGCGCCGTACCGCGACCAGGGCCTGGCCGACCCGGCGCAGCGCGCGATGACCGTCCTGGTCGGCCTGGTGGACGTGCGCAGCCGGGGACTGATCAGGCTGCGCAGCGCCGACCCCAGGCACCGCCCGTCCATCGACCCCGGCTACCTGTCCGACGGCGGCGGGGACGCGCGGGCGCTCCTGGCGGGCCTGAAGATGGCCAGGGAGTTCGTGACGGCGAGGCCCATGGCGGCCATCTGCCGGAGCGAGCTCGCCCCGGGCGCTCACCTGCGGTCCGACGCGGAGCTGATGGACTACGTGCGGACCAGCGTGGTGACCCTTTACCACCCGGTGGGCACCTGCGCGATGGGCCGGGAGTCGAAGTGGAGCGTGGTGGACACCGAACTGCGCGTCCGCGGCGTGACCGGGCTGCGCGTCGTCGACGCGTCGGTGATGCCGGCCGTGCCCCGGGGGAACACCAACGCGCCCACGATCGCGATCGCCGAGCGGGCCGCCGACCTGATCGCGGGGCGCGCCCCGCTGGCCCCGGTCGACCCGGCCGATCCCGTCGACGCGATCGCGATCGCCGCCTCCGAGGCCATCGGCAAGACCCCCCGGACCAGGGCACGGGGCGGCAACCCCGGCGACTCCGGCGACGCCGCCTTAGGCGCGACCATCCGGCTCTAGCCTGGATTTGCGCGGAGGATCCGTGCTCGACGGAAGAAAAGGCGCCAGATACGGCGCTCTTTCTTCCGTCAGGCACCGATCTTCCGTGATCATCTGGTACACGAGAGGCCCTAGAGCCTGCTGAGACTTGCGAGACGTGAGCGTTAGAATCCGCGCCGGGTTCGAGCCGTCAGACCGGCAGTGGCACTCACCCGCACAGCCAGGCGCGGCCTTAGCGTCCCCGTGCGGGCACTGCGCGGATCCGGTGCACCCCCGTACCCCGAATCAACCACAGGACCCGGATCAACCACAATAAAACGATCACTAGATCGAACGCGCGCGCGTTAACCACGCCAATGAGGTTGGCGGGACCGGTGAGGGCTCCCAGGGCTACCGCATGCGGCCTTCAGACGCGACCACTCTTCTCCGTAGGGCGCCACACTCATTGACTGGCACCAATGTAAGTGATGGTGCTGGAGGGACGGAAGTACCGGTCGGCCCAGGGGTCCCGGGCTAGCCGGCCCAAAGCCAGCCCGAAGGCCCGCGGGCTACCGGGCCCGCCGGGCCCCGCGCGGCCGGTACAGCCGGCCGTGCAGCAGCGTGATGAGCGTGATGATGCGCCGCATGTCCTTGTCGGTCCGCCCGAACGTGGTCAGGTTGACCAGCGGCCGCATCCGCTGCCTGGTGATGGCCTTGGGCCTGGTGAACTCCCGCAGCCCGTCCGCGCCGTGGATCCGCCCGAACCCCGATTCCCCCACGCCCCCGAACGGCAGCGCGGGCACGATCGCGAACCCGATCACCGAGTTGATCGACGTCATCCCGCTGCGCAGGGCGCGCGCGGCGGTCATCGCCGCGGACCGGTCCTTCGCGAACACCGCCGATCCGAGCCCGTACCGGCTGGCGTTGGCGTACGAGACCGCCTCGGCCATGTTGACCACCGAGGTCACGGTCAGGGTCGGCCCGAACGTCTCCTCGGTCACGGCCCGGCTGTGCTCAGGCACGTCCGTCAGGACCACCGCCCGAACGTACGGCGGTGACACCGCATCAGACCCGCCCACCACCACCCGCCCGCCGCGCGCCAGCGCGTCAGCCAGGTGCTTGGCCACGATCTCCGACTGCGCGGGCAAGGTCATCGGCCCGTACGCCGCCTCGGCGTCGGACCCCGGGCGCAGGTCGGCGACCCGGGCCGTCAGCCGCTCGAGGAACGAGTGGTACACCGCGTCGGCGACGTAGACGCGCTCGACCCCGACGCAGGTCTGCCCGGCGTTGGACATCGCCCCCCAGACGGCGGCGTCCGCGGCCGCGTCGAGGTTGGCGTCCGCGCTGACCAGCAGGGCGTCCTTGCCGCCGCATTCGGCCAGGACCGGGGTCAGGGTGTCGGCGGCGGCGGCCATGACCTTCCGCGCCGTGGCCGCGGACCCGGTGAAGGCGATCTTGCTGACGCCGCTGCGCGCCAGCGCCTCGCCGGTCGACCCCGGCCCGGTGACGACACCGAACACCGGCATCGGCTCGCCGAACACCGCCAGCGCCTCGCCGAACGACCGGGCGAGCCAGCTTCCGGTCGCCGGGGTCAGCTCGGACGGCTTGAACACCACCGCGTTCCCGGCCGCCAGCGCGTAGGCGATCGACCCGACCGGCGTGAACACCGGGTAGTTCCACGGCCCGATGACGCCGACCACGCCCAGCGGCGGGTACTCCACCGAACAGGCCTGGTTGATCGCCGCCAGCCCGCTGGGCACCCGGCGCGGGCGCAGGACCCGGCGGGCGTGCCTGGCGGCCCAGTCGATGTGCAGGATGGCCAGGATGATCTCGAGCTTCGCGTCGTCCAGCGGCTTGCCGGTTTCCTCGTGCACCAGCTGCGCAAGCCGTCCCATGTACCTGACCAGGTAGGACTTCCACGCGAGGAGCCGGATCTTCCGCCCGGACCAGCCGAGGCCGGCCCACCACCCGGCCGCGTCCCTGGCCGCCGCCACCGCCGCGTCGACCTCACGGCGCCCGTGCTCGGGGAAGGTGGCGAGCACTTCCCCGGTTGCCGGATTGACTGTCTCAAGCACGCTGACAGTAAATCACCGCCCGCCTGGCCGAGGCTACGCTTGGCGCGTGCTGCCACGCCCGTACGTGCTCCTGTCCTGCGCCACCTCGGCCGACGGGTACCTCGACGACGCCAGCCCCGGCCGGCTGATCCTGTCCGGGCCCGCCGACCTCGACCGGGTGGACGAGGCCCGGGCGGGCTGCGACGCCATCCTGGTCGGCGCGGGCACGATCCGCGCGGACGACCCCCGGCTGCTGATCCGCGACCCGCGCCGCCGCGCCCGCCGCACCGCGCGCGGCCTGCCCGAGCAGCCCGCCCGGGTCACCCTGACCGCCACCGGCGACCTCGACCCGCAGGCGCGCTTCTTCGCCCCCGGCGCGCCCCGGCTGGTGTACTGCGCCACCCCGGCCCTGCAGGCGGCCCGGGCCCGCCTAGCAGCCGCCGCCGTACTCATCGACGCAGGTGACCCGCTGTCCCTCGACGTCGCTCTGAAAGATTTGGCCGAACGATCCGTGGCGCGTCTGCTCGTCGAAGGCGGCGCGCAGGTCCTCGGCGAGTTCCTGGCGCGCGACCTGGCCGACGAACTCCACCTGGCCGTGGCCCCGTTCTTCGTGGCCCAGCCCGGCGCCCCGCGGCTCGATGCCCCCCCGAATCCCGATGGCCCCGGCCGCCCCATGACCCTCGCCGAAGTCCGCCGCCTCGACGACGTGGTCCTGCTCCGTTACCTGCTCGGTCCCGGCGGCCCCGACCACCGCTTCCTGCGCTGGGCGGTCGAGCTGTCCCGGCTCAGCCCCCCGTCGGAGTCGGCGTTCTCGGTCGGGGCGGTGATCGTGGGCGCGGACGGCGAGGTGCTGGCCACCGGGTTCTCCCGCGAGCAGGAGGACCATGACCACGCCGAGGAGGTGGCGCTGCGCAAGCTCGGCCCCGACTGGCGGCTGAAGCGCGCCACCTTGTACAGCTCGCTCGTTCCCTGCGGGGCCCGCGCGTCGCGCCCGGTGACCTGCGTCCAGCACATCGTCGCGGCGGGCATCCCCAGGGTCGTCTTCGCCTGGCGCGAGCCGGCCCTGTTCACCGCGGGGGAGGGCGCCGGGCAGCTGCGCGCGGCGGGCGTGACGGTGATCGAGGTCCCGGAGCTGGCCGGCCGGGCCCGCTCGGTCAACGCCCACCTGGCGGGGAACTGACCGCCCGGCGCACCCAGCCGGCGCGCCGGCCCTGGGTGGCGCCGGACCGGAGCCACGGCGTCAGCCCGGAACCACATGAGCCGCGCCCGGCGTCTAATCGGCCAGCGGACGGCGGGAGGCAGGCCATGCGGGTGGTCATCGCGGTGATCGGAGCTATGGTGACGGCGGCCAGCCTGGCGGCCTGCGGGACCGCCGCGGCGCCGCGGGCCGCAGGACCGGACCTGCACACCGCCGGCGCCACGCTGACCGGTGCCGTACCGGGCCCGGCTGCGGGCAGCCGGGCCGAAGCCACCGCGCTGGCCCAGGAGCTGTTGTCCCGGCTGCGCCTGCCGGCCGGCACGCGCCGCCTGCCCGCCACGCCCCTGCCCGCGCCGGTGAGCGACGCGTTCGCGGCGCCCGGCGGTCCAGACGACCTCAACCTGCACCAGTTGTTCGCCGTGGCGCAGCCGCTGGACGCCCTGGCCGCAGTCATGGCGGCGCGCGTGCCCGCTGGCCTGAGCCTGAGCGGAACCGGCTCGGGATGGGATCGCGACGTCGAGACGATGAGGGAGGTCGAGTACGCGCCCCGGTCGGTACCCGCGAGCATCTACTCGGCCCGGCTCGTCCTCACCTTGGTCCCGGCCACCTCAGGCGGGTCGCTACTGCTAGCCGACGCGCAGGTGATCTGGTACCCGTCGCGCACCGCGGCCGAGTACATCGACCCGGCGCGCTACCACGTGCTGACCGTCACCGTCACGCTCTCCGGCCGCGGGACGCACACGATGCGCCGGGTCGTGACGTCGCGGGCCGTCATCAGCCAGCTCGCCCGGGCGCTCAACGCCTCGCAGGCCGAGCCCGCCCTCGTCCTCAACTGCCCGCTGATCTTCGCGGACTACCAGCTGGCCCTGGCGGTGTCCCGGACCGGCCGTCCCGTCGTCGTGGTCTCCGCGACGCGGTGGCCGTGCGGGGGCTCGAGAATCGCCGTCGACGGGCGGGCGCAGCCGCCGTTGGCGGACAACGGCGCGGTGGTCGCCATCGCCGACCGGGTGCTCGGCACGAACCCTCAGCCGTAGGACCCGGGGCCACTCGCCCATGAGACAGGTCACGAAATTCCGGGTATAGGACCTACAGGATGACTGATCGATCTGGCGGCCACGCGCCGCTGAGGGCGTTGCAGCGCACGGGCACGCATTACTACCCGTCGCGCGGCCTCCACCTGATCGATGTCGAGAACTTGCTTGGCACCGCCGTGCCAGACCCGGTCGAGGTCCGCTGCCTGCGTGCCCGCTACCTCGTGCTGGCCGGGGTCGGCGGCCTGGACCAAGTGGTCATCGCCTCGAGCCATCTAGCCCTGAAGAACACCGGCGACTGGTGGCCCAGAGCCCGGTACCTGGTCCGCTCCGGGCCAGACGGCGCCGACCGTGAGCTCCTCGACGTAATGGATCGCGAGCATGTCGCCGAGCGATTCTGCCGGGTCACCATCGCCTCCGGCGACGGCGCGTTCGCTCGGGGCGCCGCCGACCTGGTCACCGCCGGGTGCCAGGTGATCGTCGTCAGCCGGCGTGCTGGGCTATCTGCGCGACTCGCCCTCGCCGTCGGCGGGCGAGTTACCTACATCGACCCGCCGGGCGCCCGTACGCCCCCGCCAGCGGCCCGCGCGTCACAAGCCGCCTGATTCTCACACTCAACCTGTTTAAATCACTGGAATATATGTTAGAAACTACATGTGGAGGTTGCGGAACGCCGGGCGGCGGTGGTCCGCCTGCTGCGCGAACGAGGACAGGTCTCGGTCGCGGAGCTGAGCAGGCAGCTGGCCGTTTCGGAGATGACCGCGCGCCGGGACCTGGAGTTCCTTGAGCACGAGGGCCTGGCCCGGCGGTACCACGGCGGCGCGGTGACGACCGTCTCGCGCAGCTTCGAGGTCCCGTTCGCGGCGCGCGCGTACGAGCACCAGCCGCAGAAGCGGGCGATCGGGCTGCGCACGGCCGAGCTGATCATGCCGGGTGAGACGGTGATCATCGACGCGGGCACGACGGCGGTCGAGGTCGCCCGGGCGCTGCGCGACCGCGCCAACCTGCTGATCTGCCCGCTGAGCCTGCAGGCGGCCGGCGTGCTGGCCGACCGGCCGGGCATCCGGCTGCTGGTTCCCGGCGGCGAGGTGCGGCCCGGCGAGCAGATGTTCGTGGGGGAGGTGACCCGCGGCGTCATCGCCGGGCTGCGGTTCGACACCTACGTGATGGCCGTCGGCGGTCTGTCCCGCGTCGACGGGTTCACCGACTTCAGCCTGGACGACGTGGCGGTCAAGCAGGCCGCGCTGCGCAGCGCCCGGCGAACCGTGGTGGCGTGCGACTCGTCCAAGGTCGGCAAGGTGGGTTTCGCCATGATCGGAGGGCTGGCCGCCGCCGGCACCCTGGTCACCGACGACGGCGCGGCCGACGCCGACCGCGCCTGGCTGACCGAGGCGGGCCTGGACGTGGTCATCGCATGACGCCGCAGGAACTGCGACGGGCCAGGATCGCGGTGTTCGGCCACTTCTTCGTGCTCGGCGCCGCCACGGCGACCTGGAGCGCCCGGCTTCCGGCCATCAAGGAATCGCTGCACCTGTCCGACGGGGGCCTCGGGCTGGTCCTGTTCGCGGTGCCCGCGGGCAGCGTGCTGACACTGATGATGAGCGGCCACATCGTCGACCGGTTCGGCGCCGCGCGCGTGGTACGCGTCGCCGGCCTGCTCATCGCCACGGCGCTGGTGGCCATCGGCCTCGGCCCGCAAACTCACGACCTCGCCGTCCTGGTGGCCGCCCTGGCCTGGTTCGGGGTCGTGGCCGGGTTGCTCGACGTGTCGATGAACACCTGCGCGGCCCGCCTGGAGGTCGCCTACGGCCGGCCCATCATGTCCTCGCTGCACGCGGGCTACAGCATCGCGGGCCTGGCCGGAGCGGGGATCGGCGGGATCTTCGCGGCGCTGGCGCTCGGGCCGCTGCCGACGTTCGCGTCGGTGGCCGTGCCGCTCGCCCTCTTCGTCCTGCTCGCCGGCGGGTGGGTCGTCCTGCCGCCCGTCACGGCCCATGCCGTCCAGCCCGGCGGTCCGCCGCCGCGTTCATCGCGCCAGATCTCGACGATTATCTGGGTGCTGGGCCTGCTCGCGCTCTGCGGTCAACTCGGCGAGGGCTCGGCCGGCGACTGGAGCGCCGTCTACCTGCACACCAACCTGCACACGTCCGCCGGATTCGCCGCCGCCGGGCTGGCCGCGTACTCGGTCACCATGGCCGCCGGCCGGCTGGCGGGCGACCGGCTAGGGGCCAGGTTCGGCTCGGTGGCGCTGGTCCGCGCCAGCGGCCTGGTGGCCGGGCTCGGCCTCGCCGTCGGCCTGCTGATCGGCACCCCGGCCGCGGGCATCGCCGGGTTCGCGCTGCTCGGCACCGGCCTGGCCGGGATCTTCCCGCAGATCGTCACCTCGGCGGCGCGGCTGGATCCCGAGCGGGCCGGGCGGAACATCGGCCGCATCGCGGCGGTGGCGTACACCGGCCTGCTCAGCGGCCCGGTCGCGATCGGCGCCGCCGCCTCCGGCGTGGGCCTGCGCGACGCGCTGCTCATCCCGGCCGGCCTCGCGATCCTGGTCGCCGTGGCGGCGGGCGTGCTGAGCCCGCACGCCACCCGCCAGGCGGTCACCAGCGCAGAGCGTCCCTCAGCGCGCAGCCAGCCTCACTTAGGCCGGCGGCGGAATCCCGGTGGGCGTTCAGAGCCGGATGGTGACCTGGCTGCCGAGCGGCGCCTCGCCGGACGGGGTGTACCCGGTCACCCGGCCGGGGCGGAACGTGCCGCTGGTGGGGTCAATCACTACCACGGTGAATCCGGCGTTCTCGAGCGCCTTTATCGCCTGGTCTGCGGTCAGGCCGACCACGTCAGGAACCTCGACCAGCTCCGGGCTCCCGGAACTCGCGGTGCTGCCGGAACCCGCGGTGCTCCCGGAACTCGCGGAGCTCCCGGAACTCGCCGGGCTGTGGCTGGAGTGCTCTGGTGGCGAAAGGGTGACTGCGATGCTGCTGGCGTTGGCCTGTGGCGTCTGGCTGTTCCTGCCGCCGGTCGTGCTCCGGCGGCTTCGGTCCGGGCTCGCCGGCGCCCCGGCGACGGTGGCGGGACTGGCGAGACCTCCGGCACTGGCGGTGGCCGCGCCTGAGCGGTTTCCGGCCGCCGCCTGCGGGGTGCCCGCGCTGAGCACGAACGGAAGGGTGATGGCCAGGGCGGCCACGAGGACCGCGGCGGCGATGAGCGCGGCGGGCCAGCGGCGAGGCCTGCTCGTCGCGGCGCTAGGCAGCGCATGCCGGGCCTGCGGAAGACGGGGCTCCGCTTCGCTGGCCGCGGTGGCGAAAGGCAGCGGAAGCAGGGGCAGCGCTTGGCGTTCCGGCCCGGTTGGCGGTGGCGTCTGCGGCGGGGTCGTCGTAGGCGCGCCGCCGACAGCCGCGCCCGGGCGGGCGTCACCTGGCGCGGTGGCGAGCAACGGCTCGGAGCCGGGGCGGGCGTCACCTGGCGCGGTGGCGAGCCACGGCTCCGGGCCCGGGCGGGCGAAGGCGGCCAGCAGGTAGGAGACCGTCGGCCGGGCTTCGGGCGCCTTGGCCAGGCAGCCGCCGATCAGCCTGGCCAGTCTCGGGTCAGCCGGCCCGACCAGATCGGGCGGCCGGTTGACCAGGCGGAACATGACCGCGACGGCCGAGTCCGCGGCGAACGGCGGCCGCCCCGTCGCCGCGAAGGCCAGCACGCTGCCCAGCGAGAACACGTCGCTGGCCGGGCTGGTCGCATCGCCGCCGACCTGCTCGGGGGACATGTACGCGAACGTGCCGATCACCGCACCCGGGTTGGTGATCGGCGTCGACGCGTCGATCACCCGGGCGATCCCGAAGTCGATGATCCGCGGCCCGTCCGGAGCGAGGATGACGTTGCCGGGCTTGAGGTCCCGGTGCACCAGGCCGCGGGCGTGGATCGCGGCCAGGCCCTCGGCCAGCCCGGCGCCCAGCGCCCATACCTGATCCGGCCGCAGCGGCCCGCGCCCGTCGACCGCGTCCTGCAGCGATGGCCCGTCGATGAAGGCCGTCACCATCCACGGCGGATTGGCGTGCGGGTCCGCGTCGACCACCGGGGCGGTGTGGAAACCCCCGACCCGGCGGGCCGCCTCGATCTCCCTGGCGAACCGCTCCCGGAACCGAGCGGTCCCGGCATGGACCGGATGGATCACCTTGACCGCGACCTTGCGGCCGCCCGGTGACACCCCGAGGAACACCTGCCCCATCCCGCCGGCGCCCAGCCTGCCAAGCAGCCGGTAGCTGCCCACGCTGGCCGGATCACCAGGCTGAAGCGGATCCATCGCCCTACCCCCCCGGGGTCCCATTCGCCCCGGAGCATAGCAAGAGGCAGCATACGGCTGCATAGGGAACATAAATGCTGGACATCACCATTTGGTCGCGTCGGCGTCCCAGACAGGCAGCCGTCCGGTGGCTCGCAGACGCGGCGTCGGCCTGCATCTGGTGACTATAATTCAGGTCATGACTACCATCCCGTTGGCCGACGCGAAGGCTCGCCTGTCTGCGGTGCTCGATGAGGTGCGGGACACCCACGAACGAGTCGTGATCACCCGCAATGGGCGCCCCGAGGCAGTGATCATGTCCGTGTCGGATCTGGAGGCGCTGGAGGAGACCCTGGACTTGCTGTCCACGCCGGGTGCGCTGGATGAGATCGGCGCGGCAGAGGCGGAAATCGCCCGCGGCGAAGCCATCGGCGCCGAAGAGCTTCGGCGGTTGATGGAGCAACGCATGCGAGCCGAGCATGGTGGCGAGTGAGCGACGAGGCGTACACGCTATCGCTGGCGTCCTCTGCTCGTCGCGTCCCAGTTGAAGGACCGCCCCGCGGGCTGCCGCTGGCGGTGGCGGCGGCAGTTACCGAGTTCCTGATCGGGCCGCTGCTGGACGATCCCCATCGGGTCGGCAAGCCTCTTACCCGCGAGCTGGGCGGCTACCATTCCGCGCGCCGGGGCGCTTACCGGGTGATCTACCGCATCGACGAGGCCGCCCGGATCGTGCACGTCGTACGCATTGATCACCGCGCGGACGTCTACGGCACCCGGTAAGCCAGAATTGCGCGGCTCGCCCGCTCGCTGGCGGGCCTCGCCGTCGGGGAACACGGCTCGGAGCACGGTATCGGCGGCGGCCAGGTCGGCTTCGCTCACCCGGCTCCGCACCGTCTCGTTGAGGGCGTTCTGGGCCGCCCAGATCGCCCGGCCGTAGGCTATGCCGCTCGGGGTGAGCACGACCAGGGTGCGACGGGAATCGGCCGGGTCAGCTCCGAAGCCGGCGTAACCGCGCTCGGCCAGCCCGTCCGCTAGCTGGCGGGCGGCCTGGCGGCTGACGCCCAGCGCCTCGCCCAGCTGGCCGATGGCCAGCGGCTGCCGCAGGAGGAGGCCGAGCACCCCGGCGTCGGTCCGGCGGTAGCCGGGGAAGCCGGCTTCCTGCATTCGGTCCCGGATCTGCTCGATCCAGCTGCGCCGGGCACGAGCGAGCAAGTCACCGAAGCGGTAGGGCGGACTTGCGTTAGCGGTCATCGGAAGGCACACTACAGCGTATGCGCGATATGCAAGTAACTTGCCTACCTGGCTCAGCGGCGAAACACCGGGCCCGGCGGTTCGCCGCAGTCGCCGCCGCGCTGCTGGCGGCCTGTTTCCTCACCGCCTCGTGCTCATCGCCGACGACCACGGCGACCACTGCGGTGACGACCCCGGAGGGCGGCAGCGGATCGGCGTCCGCCACGTCGACGGTCTGGCTCTGCAAGCCGGGCCTGGCCGACGACCCGTGCACGCGGAGCCTGGAGACGACCGTGGTGAGCCCGACGGGGGCCATCTCGATCAGCAGGCCGAAGCCGGCGCGCTCGACCGGGTTCGCCTGCTTCTACGTCTACGGCACCGTCTCCGCGGAGACCTCGGTCAACGCCAACCTGGCCGTCCAGAACGCCGAGGTCAACTCGGCCATCGCCCAGGGCTCACCCTTCTCCCCGGTCTGCCAGGTATACGCGCCCATCTACCGCCAGGTCACCCTGGCCGACCTTGTGCAGCACCCGGACCTCAACTTCGGCCCGCCGGAGACCGTGACCGCCTATGACAGCATCAGGTCCGGCTTCGAGGACTTCCTCGCCCACGAGCTGGGCGATCGGCCGTTCGTCGTCATCGGCGACTCACAGGGCGCGGCGATGCTCAACCTCCTCCTGGCGAACATCGTCGACCCCAACCCGTCGCTGCGGGCCCGGCTCGTCGTCGCCGTGATCCTCGGCGGGAACGTCGAGGTGCCCCGCGGGCAACTGGTCGGCGGGACCTTCAAGCACATCCCGGCCTGCAGCAGCCCAGGGCAGGCCGGCTGCGTGATCGCCTTCTCGAGCTTCCCGCAGGTGCCGCCCGCCGACTCTCTTTTCGGCCGGCCCGGCCAGGGCGTGTCGCTCCAGTCCAACCAGACGGCCAAGGCCGGCCTGCAGGTGGTATGCGTCAACCCGGCCGCGCTGTCGGGCGGGACCGCGCCACTGGACGCGGCCTTCCCCACCGAGGGCAAGCTCGCGACCCCCTGGGTGGCCCTGCCGGGGCTCTACACCGCCACGTGCGAGCAGGCCGACGGGGCCAGCTGGCTGAACGTGACCAAGACCCCGGGCAGCACGGTCAAGGGACCGACGCTGACCGAGACGGGCGGTGCCGACTTCGGCTATCACGTCTGGGACATGTTCCTCGCCCAGGACAACCTGGTCAGCGACGTCGCCGCCGCCGAGGTCACGTGGGCCCGCGGACACGGCTGACCGCCCCGAAATCAGAACAGCGTGTTGTCCGGTTCCACCCCGCGCATGGCGTCGTAGTCCAGGGTGACGCAGCGGATGCCGCGGTCGCTGGCCAGCACGCGGGCCTGCGGCCTGATCTCCTGCGCGGCGAACACGCCCTGCACCGGGGCGAGCAGCGGGTCGCGGTTGAGCAGGTCCAGGTATCTCGTGAGCTGCTCCACGCCGTCGATCTCGCCGCGGCGCTTGATCTCGATGGCCACGCTCTGCCCGGCGCCGTCCCGGCACATCAGGTCGACCGGGCCGATCGGGGTCGGGTACTCGCGGCGGACCAGCCGCCAGCCGTCGCCGAGCAGGCCGAGCTGGGCGGCGAGCAGTTCCTGCAGGTGCGCCTCCACGCCGTCCTTGACCAGGCCGGGCTCGGTGCCCAGGTCGGCCGACGTATCGCTGATCACCTCGCTGATGGTGATCGTGAGCGTCTCACCGCTCTTGCCGGTGACCGTCCACCGGCCGGGTTCCTCGGTCAGCCGGCACGGCGGCGACATCCAGTTGAGCGGCTTGTACGAGCCGCCGTCCGAGTGCACCTGGACCGACCCGTCGGCCTTGACGAGCAGCAGGCGCAGGGCCAAGGGGAGGTGGGCGGTGAGCCTGCCTACGTAGTCCACGCTGCACCGCGCGATGACGAGCCGCACGGACGGTAACTCTACTGGCCGGTGCCGCATAGGGTGAGCAGGCATGAGCCCGCGCAGGATCCGCCGCGCGCACCCGGGTCCGCCCGCGCCGGTCCCCGGGCCCGAGCGCGTGGAAACCTGGCCCGACGGGGACTGGGTGGTCCGCCAGGTCCCCGGCGCCGGCTCGGTCAAGGTGTACCGGTGCCCGGGCTGCGACCAGGAGGTCGCGCCCGGCACGCCGCACGTGGTGGCCTGGCCCGCCGACGGGATCAACATCGGCGTGGACGAGCGCAGGCACTGGCACCGGGCGTGCTGGGCCAGCCGGCTCCGCCGCAGGCCAGGGGAGTAGGAAGGCGCCCGGTGAGCGAGATCAGGCCGGCTACGATGCTCCCGGCCAGGCGGACCCCGGTCACCCTGCAGACCGGCGACGGGCTGGCGCTGGTCGGGGAACTGGCGCTGCCGCCCGATGAAGGACCGGTCGCCACGCTGATAAGCCTCCACCCGCTGCCCACGGCCGGCGGCATGATGGACAGCCACGTGCTGAAGAAGGCGGCGTTCCGCCTGCCGGCCCTGGCCCGGCTGGCGGTGCTGCGCTTCAACACCCGCGGTACCACCTCGGAGCAGGGGACGAGCGAGGGCACGTTCGACTCGGGCGAGGGCGAGCGGTACGACGTGGACGCCGCAGTCGGGTACGCGGCCGCCGCCGGGCTGCCCCGCCGGTGGCTGCTCGGCTGGTCCTTCGGGACCGAGCTGGCCCTGAGGTGGGGGCTTGACGACCCCGACGCCGTGGCGGGCGCCATCCTGCTGTCGCCGCCGCTGCGCCGGGCCGGCGACGCCGACCTGGACCGCTGGGCGGCGTCGGGCAAGCCGCTGATGGTCCTGGTCCCCTCACTTGACGATTACCTGCGCCCCGACGAGGCGCGCCGGAGGTTCGCGCGGGTACCCCAGGCTGAGGTGATCGCCGTTAATGGCGCCAAGCACCTGTGGGTGGGCGAGCCCTACGTGCGCATCGTGCTGAACCAGATCGTCAGGCGGGTCAACCCCGGCGCGCTGACCGGCCCCTCGATGACGCTGCCCACCGACTGGGAGCCATCCTGACCGCCCGCGGGCCTACAATGCCTCGAAGGTGTGGCTGCTGACGGACTCGGAGGGTGCCCGTGTACCTGTTCGATCTGACCGGCAAGGTCGCCGTCGTCTCCGGCGGGACCCGCGGGATCGGCCTGATGATGGCGCGCGGCCTGCTCCAGGCCGGGGCGTCGGTCTACGTCAGCTCGCGAAGAGCCGAGGCGGGCCAGGCCGCCGTCGAGGAGCTCAAGAAGTACGGCACTGTGCTGTCGGTGCCCGCCGACCTGTCCCGGGAGGAGGAGTGCACGCGGCTGGCGCAGGAGGTCGCCCGGTCCGAGGAGGGCGTGCACATCCTGGTCAACAACGCCGGCACCAACTGGGCCGCGCCGCTGGAGGAGTTCCCGGCCAACGGCTGGGACAAGGTCGTGGACCTGAACCTTAAGACGCCGTTCTACCTGACCCGGGCGTTCCTGCCGCTGCTCGAGGCGGCGGCGACGGCCGACGACCCGGCTAGGGTGATCAACGTGGGCAGCATCGACGGGCTCCGGGTGCCGGAGTTCCACACCTACTCCTACGCGGCCACCAAGGCCGGCCTGCACCAGCTCACCCGCGTGCTGGCGCGCGAACTCGGCCCGCGGCACATCACCGTAAACGCGGTGGCGCCCGGGCCGTTCGAGTCGAAGATGATGGCGGCGACCCTGGCCGAGATGGGCGACCAGATCGCCGCCGAATCCCCGCTCGGCCGCATCGGCTGCCCCGACGACATGGCCGGCGTCGCCATCTTCCTGTCCGGCCGCGGCGGGGCTTACGTCACCGGCGCGGTCATCCCCGTCGACGGCGGAATCTGGGCGGCGCGCTGATGAGTGACAGAGACGAGACCCCGCACGAGTCCCAGGACCTCGAGGACTACGAGGTCGAGGACGCATCGGACACGCTCATCGGACAGCCGGGCAGCTATGACCCGCTGGACAGCGGCGTCGCCCCGCCGGAGCGGTGGACCGGCGCGATCAGGTCCGACCACCCGGATCGCGAGTCCCTTGATGACCTGCTGGCCGAGGAGGAGCCCGACGTCACCCTCGACGCCCTCGAGGACACCGAGGACGACGAGGACACCGAGGACGACGAGGACGACGAGGACGACGAGGACGACGAGGACGACGAGGACGCCGGGGACGACGACGTGGACGGCCTCCTGCTCGACGACGGCCCCGACCCGCGGGCCGGCCGGCTGGTGGCCCCGGACGAGGGAGCCCACCCGGTCAGCGTGACCGACCTGCTCGCGACCGACGTCGGGATCGACGGCGGCGCGGCCACCGCCGAGGAGGCGGCGATGCACGTCGTCGAGGAAGACGACTACGACATAAGCTCCTCCGGCGACGACTCCGAGGACGACGACTCCGAGGACGACGACTCCGACGGCTGAGGCTCCGGGTCAGGGGTGAGCCAGAGGACACCCAACGGCGGGAGCGTGATCGTGGCCGAGGCCGGCCGTCCGTGCCAGGGCTCCGCGACGGCTTCGACGGCGCCCAGGTTACCGACGCCGCTGCCGCCGTAGGCGGGCGCGTCGGTGTTGATCACCTCGCGCCAGCGGCCCGCCTGCGGCAGGCCGACCCGGTACCGCTCGTGCGGCTGCGCGGAGAAGTTGGCCAGGCACGCGAGGACCCCGCGCGTCTCCGCGTCCCCGGTTCCGGGAACGGCGGCGTAGCGCAGGAAGGACAGCACGTTGCCCTGGGCGTCGTTGGCGTCGATCCAGCTGAACCCCTCCGGCGCGGAGTCGAGCTCCCACAGCGCGGGATGAGTGCGGTACGCCGCGTTCAGGTCGCGGGACAGCTGCTGCACGCCCTGGTGGAGACGGTAGTCGAGCACCCACCAGTCGAGCCCGCGGTCGGCGGACCACTCGCTGACCTGGCCGAACTCCGACCCCATGAACAGCAGCTGCTTGCCCGGGTGCGCCCACATGTAGGCCAGCAGCGCGCGCAGCCCGGCGAACTTGCGCCATTCGTCGCCGGGCATCTTGCCGACCAGCGAGCCCTTCCCGTGGACCACCTCGTCGTGCGACAGCGGCAGGATGAAGTTCTCCGAGTACGCGTAGATCATCGAGAACGTCATCAGGTTGTGGTGGAACTGGCGGTAGATGGGGTCGTGGCTCAGGTAGTCGAGCGTGTCGTGCATCCAGCCCATATTCCACTTGAACCCGAACCCGAGCCCGCCCAGGTACACAGGGCGGGAGACCCCGGGCCACGCCGTCGACTCCTCGGCGATCATCGAGATGCCGGGGACGCGCTTGTAGCAGGTGGCGTTGACCTCCTGGAGGAACGAGATCGCCTCGAGGTTCTCCCGGCCGCCGTACCGGTTCGGCGCCCACTCGCCGTCCTTGCGCGAGTAGTCCAGGTAGAGCATGGACGCCACCGCGTCCACCCGCAGCCCGTCGACGTGGAATTCCTCCAGCCAGTAGACCGCGTTGGCGACCAGGAAGTTCCGCACCTCGGGGCGCCCGTAGTCGAAGATGAGCGTGCCCCAGTCGGGATGCGTGCCGCGCCGCGGGTCGGGGTGCTCGTAAAGAGCGGTGCCGTCGAACCTGGCCAGTGCCCACCCGTCGCGCGGGAAGTGCGCGGGCACCCAGTCCAGGAGCACGCCGATGCCCGCCTGGTGCAGCGCGTCGATCAGGTAGCGGAAGTCGTCCGGGCTGCCGAACCGCGCCGTCGGCGCGTAGTAGGAGGTGACCTGGTATCCCCAGGAACCGCCGAACGGGTGCTCGGCGACGGGCAGCAGCTCCACGTGCGTGAAGCCGAGGTCGGTGACGTAGGCGGTCAGCTCGGCGGCCAGCTCCCGGTAGGAAAGCCCGGGCCGCCAGGAGCCGAGGTGCACCTCGTAGATGCTCATCGGCTCGCGCACGGGCTCGCGCGTGTCGCGTGCCGCGATCCAGTCCTCGTCGCGCCAGGCGTGCCGGGAGGAAAAAACGACGGACGCGGTCGCCGGCGGGACCTCGGTCGCGTTCGCCATGGGGTCGGCCTTCTCGCGCCATACCCCGTCCCGGCCGTAGACCTCGTACTTGTACCGGGTGCCGTCGCCGACGCCGGGGATGAACAGCTCCCAGACCCCCGACCCGCCCAGCGAGCGCATGGGGTGGGCGCGGCCGTCCCAGTAGTTGAAGTCGCCGGTGACGCGGACGCCGCGGGCGTTCGGCGCCCAGACGGCGAAGGCCGTCCCCGCGGTCGTCCCGATCTCGCGGACATGCGAGCCGAGCACGCGCCACAGCTCCTCGTGCCGGCCCTCCGCGATCAGGTGCAGGTCGAACTCGCCCACGGTGGGCATGAAGCGGTACGGGTCGTCGGCCAGGGTCTCGTCCGCGCCGCCCGGTGAGTACGACGTGGCGATCCGGTACTCGGGTACCTTCTCGTCCGGGACGATGACGGTGAAGACGCCCTGGTGCAGGTGCGTCATGGGGAACCTGCGGCCGTCGTCGAGCACGACCGTCACCGACGCGGCGAGCGGGCGCAGGGCGCGGACGACGACTCCGTCCGGGCCGGGATGGGCGCCCAGGATCGAGTGCGGGTCATGGTGGAGCCCGGCCGCGAGCTGGTCGATCTCGCCCAGGCTGGTTTCTGCGTGTGTCATGGTCACATCTCAGCCAGGGATTCTAGGGGGATGGAGAGCCAGTTCGGGCGGTTCCGCGCCTCGTAGCGGACCTCGTACACCGCCTTGTCTATCAGCAGCGCGCGGAGCAGCACCTCGTGCGAGGCCGGGTCGGGTCCGCCGGCTTCGGCGTAGCCCGCGCAGAACGCGCGGGAGTTGCGCCGGGCCCAGTCGCTGGCCACCGCGCCCAGGCTCGCCCGGTCCCGGTGCGTGATCAGCTGGTGCTTGGCCGCGTAGTCGAAGCTGCGGAGCATGCCCGCCACGTCGCGCAACGGCGAGGACCTGGCGCGCCGCTGGGCCAGCGGGCTGGCGGGCTCGCCCTCGAAGTCGAGCACCACCCAGCCGGTCTGGGTCCGCATGACCTGGCCCAGGTGGTAGTCGCCGTGCACGCGCTGGGCCTGGACCGGCTCGGTCAGCTTGGCCAGCTTGGAGAACGCCGCGCCGGCCAGGTCGGCGTACCTCGCGAGCTCGGGGACGTCCGCGCTGGCCAGGTCGAACCGCCGGAACATCTGCTCGGCCAGGTCCCGGATGGCCTCGGGGTCGTGTTCTGAGGTGCCGAACGCGGCCGCCAGGTCCGCGTGGACCTGCGCGGTCGCGACGCCGAGCCGCTCGGCCTCGCCGGCGAAGTCGCCGCCGGCCTCGGCCGCGTTGGTGCCGGACACGTCGGTGTCGACGGCCGCGTACAGGTCGCGCACGCTGGTCGCGGCCAGCGACCAGCCGTCCGAGGCGGCGCGGAGGTACCGGGACAAGATGGCGAGCACGGTGCTCGCGCCGTCCATCCTCGTCTCGATCCAGCCGTACGGCTCGGCCACGTGGGTGGAGCCGAGCGCGGCCAGGGCCGCCGCCACTTCCAGGTCCGGGTTGGGACCCGGGGCGACCCGGCGGAACGCCTTGAAGATGGCCCACTCGCCGAACACCAGGCTGGTGTTGCTCTGCTCTCCCGTCAGCACCAGGCTGTCAAGCCCGGGCCGGTCGGCCCAGGCCAGGTCGGCCTCGGTAAGCCGGCGGAACCGCAGGGCGCCGACGGCCCGGTCGGTCACGATCGCATCGAGCAGGATCCGGGTCAGGTCCGGATCGTGCAGGGCGTCGTAGAACTGCCACCGCGAGTCCGAGCCGATGCTGGCGTGCCGCAGCCGGGCGGGCAACCGCTCGCGCTGGCCGATGAAGAGCTGGTAGCAGTCGGAGGTGGCGCCGTGCGAGACGGTGACCAGCAGGTGCCGCAGGCCGGGATCGCCGCCGGTGATCTCGGTGTCGGCCACGACCGCCAGGTCGTGGACCGTCCGTCCCTTGCCGGCGAACCACCGCTGCTTGACCAGCCAGGTGGTCAGCACGTCCTCGAAGGTCATGAGGCTGCCTTACCCCCCAAACCGCGCTTTTCACCTCCCGGCGGCCGGTCGCCGCCAGCGGCGGGCAGCTGGAACCAGTAAAAGCCGTGGCCGGGCAGCGTCAGCAGGTAGCTGAGCTCGCCGATCTTGGGGAAGGTCACGCCGCCCATGCACTCGACCGGCGTGACGCCGATGAACCGGCGCAGGTCAAGCTCGACCGGCTGCGGGAACCTGGACAGGTTATTGACGCACAGGATGCGATCCGAGCCGTCGGTCTCCTCGTCCGGCGAGGCAGCGGGCAGCCGGACGAAGGCGAGCACGCTGGGGTTGGAGGAGGTCAGCTCCTCGTAGATGCCCGTGCCGAAGACCGGGTGCCGTTTCCTGATCTCGATCATCCGCCTGGTCCACTGCAGCAGCGACGCGGCGTTGCGCTGCTGGGCCTCGACGTTGAGCGCCTGGTAGCCGTAGATCGCGTCCATGACCGGCGGCAGGTAAAGCCGCTGCGGGTCGGCCTGGGAGAACCCGGCGTTGCGGTCGGGCGTCCACTGCATGGGGGTCCGGACGCCGTCCCGGTCCCCGAGCCAGATGTTGTCCCCCATGCCGATCTCGTCGCCGTAGTACAGCACCGGCGAGCCGGGCAGCGACAGCAGCAGCGCGGTGAACAGCTCGAGCTGGTTCCTGTCGCCGTCGAGCAGCGGCGCCAGCCGGCGCCTGATCCCGATGTTCGCCTTCATCCGCGGATCCTTGGCGTACTCGGCGTACATGTAGTCGCGCTCGTCGTCGGTGACCATCTCCAGCGTCAGCTCGTCGTGGTTGCGCAGGAAGATGCCCCACTGACAGCCGGAGGGGATGGGCGGGGTCTGGGCCAGGATCTCCGAGATCGGGTAGCGCTGCTCCCGGCGCACCGCCATGAAGATCCGCGGCATCAGCGGGAAGTGGAACGCCATGTGGCACTCGTCCCCGCCCACCGAGGGGTCCCCGAAGTACTCGATCACGTCGGCGGGCCACTGGTTGGCCTCGGCCAGCAGGACCCGGTCCGGGTAGAGCTTGTCCACCTCGGACCTGACCCGCTTGAGGTACTCGTGGGTCTCCTTGAGGTTCTCGCAGTTCGTGCCCTCCCGCTCGTACAGGTAGGGCACCGCGTCCAGCCGGAAGCCGTCGATCCCGAGGTCCAGCCAGAACCGGAGCACCTCGATCATCGCGTCCTGGACCCGCGGGTTCTCGAAGTTCAGGTCCGGCTGGTGGGAGAAGAACCTGTGCCAGTAGTACTGGCCGCGGACCGGGTCGAAGCTCCAGTTGGACTGCTCGGTGTCGACGAAGATGACCCGGGCCCCGGTGTACTTGTCGTCGGTGTCGGACCAGACGTAGAAGTCGCCGTACGGGCCATGGGGGTCGCTGCGGGACGCCTGGAACCACGGGTGCTGGTCGGACGTATGGTTCATGACCAGGTCGGCGATGACCCGGATGCCCCGCTTGTGCGCCTCGTCGACCAGGGCGACGAAGTCGCCGATGTTCCCGTACTCGGGCAGGACCGACATGTAGTCGGCGATGTCGTAGCCGCCGTCGCGCAGCGGCGAGGGGTAGATGGGCAGCAGCCAGATGCAGTCGATGCCGAGCCATTCCAGGTAGTCCAGCCGGGAGATCAGCCCGCGCAGGTCGCCGGTGCCGTCTCCGGTGGAGTCCTGGAAGCCGCGGACGAGTACCTCGTAGAACACCGCGCGCTGGTACCAGCCGGGGTCCCGTGGCTGGTCGAAAGAGAACGAGTCAGCTACCGCGTCGTGATGCTCTGACACTGCGTGATCTCCTGGGTTATTCCTGGTCGGGGCGCTGTAACACGCCGGGTGTGACGGTGAAGATGTGGGCGGGCCGCGTCGCCGGGTCAAGGCGCACGTAGTTGGCCTGCCCCCACCGGTAGGACTCGCCGGTTAGCTCATCGGTCACGACGAACGGGCGGTCCAGCCCGAGAGCGGGCAGATCCAGCCAGACCGTCGCCTCCCTGGTCCGGTACGGGTTCAGGTTGACGACCACGATCACGATGTCGTCCGCTCCGCCCCCGCCGCTGTCCGGGCCTGGCTGGATCCTACTGGAGGCGCGCTTGGAGTAGCACATGAGTTCCGGCTGATCAACGGCGTGAAAGCGCAGATTACGTAGCCTGTGCAGCGCTGGGTGCGATCGCCTGATCCGGTTCAATTCCGTGATGTAGTCCGAGATGCCGATGCCCTCCCGGGCGGCCCGGTCCCAGTCGCGCGGCTTGTACTGGTACTTCTCCGAATCGAGGTATTCCTCGCTGCCTGGGCGCAGCGGGACGTGCTCGCACAGCTCGTAGCCCGAGTAGATGCCCCACGTGGGGGACAGCGTGGCCGCGAGCACGGCGCGGATCTTGAACGCCGGGAGCCCGCCGTGCTGGAGGTACTCGGTCAGGATGTCGGGGGTGTTGGCGAAGAAGTTCGGGCGCATGTACGGGGCCGCGGGCCCGGACAGCTCCCGCATGTAATCGGTCAGGTCCTCGACGGTGTTACGCCAGGTGAAGTAGGTGTAGGACTGGTGGAACCCGATCTTGGCCAGCGCGGCCATCATGGCCGGGCGGGTAAACGCCTCGGCGAGGAACAAGACGTCGGGGTCGCTGGCGGCGACCTCGGCGAGCAGCCGCTCCCAGAACCGCAGCGGCTTGGTGTGCGGGTTGTCGACGCGGAAGATCCGGACCCCGTGGTCCATCCACAGCCGGACGATCCGCAGCACCTCGGCGTAGATGCCCTCCGGGTCGTTGTCGAAGTTCAGCGGGTAGATGTCCTGGTACTTCTTCGGCGGGTTCTCGGCGTAGGCGATCGAGCCGTCCGCCCTGGTGGTGAACCACTCCGGGTGCTCCTTGACCCAGGGGTGGTCCGGTGAGGCATTCAGCGCGAGGTCGAGCGCGATCTCCATGCCCAGCTCGCGGGTGCGGTCGACGAACGCGTCGAAGTCCCTCATCGTGCCCAGGTCCGGGTGGACGGTGTCGTGCCCGCCGAACTGGGACCCGATGGCCCACGGCGAGCCAGGGTCGCCCTCGTGCGCGACCGGCGTGTTGTTGCGGCCCTTGCGGAACGTGAACCCGATCGGGTGCACCGGCGGCAGGTACACCACGTCGAACCCCATCGCCGCGATCGCGTCGAGCCGCTTGGCCGCGGTGCGCAGCGTCCCGGAGACCGGCGGCTCGCGGCCGGCCGGGTCGAACTGAACCCCCTCGGACCGCGGGAAGAACTCGTACCACGACCCGTACAGCGCGCGCTCCCTGTCCACCTGCACGGTCAGCGACGGTGACCTGGTGACCAGGTCGCGCAGCGGCCAGGCGGCCAGGACGGCGGTGATGAACGGGTGCTCGGTCGCCGCGAGGCGCTCGGCCGGGGTCAGCCAGGGGTCGCGCATCATCGTGACCAGCGTCCGCAGCGCGGACCTGGCCGCCGCGTTGCGGCTCGCGCCGGCCGGCTGCGGGATCCGCTTGGCCGCCCGCTCGAACAGCAGCGCGCCCTCGGTAAGCATCAGCTCCACGTCCTGGCCCGCCGGGATCTTGATCGCCGCGTCGTGATGCCAGCTGGCGATGGGGTCGGCCCACGCCTCCACGTGGAAGCGCCACAGGCCCTCGCTGGTCACGGTGACGTCCGCGCCGTACCGGTCCAGGCCTGGCGCGAGTTCTCGCATCAGCGCGACCTCGCCCGCGCCGCGCCCGGGGTCGCGCAGGACCACCCCGGTGCCGATGATGCCGTGCCCCTCGCGGAACACCGTGGCGCTGACCTGGAAACTCTCCCCGGCGACCGCCTTGGCCGGGCGGTTTCCGCCCTCCACGCTGGGCTCGACGTCGAGGATCGGGATTCGTCCCATCACGCCAATTACGCTACCGAGCGCAGCCCGCATCATGCCAGCGCGGGTTCAGGGTTTCTGCGGCGCGGGCCGCCACCGGCCGCGGATCACGAGTTCGGGAGTGTAACCACCGCTCGTTCGGCAAAATGTGAATTTCTTTTCTTATTTATTCATCCTAGATTGGCGATCCGGCTGGTCCTTTGCCGCGCGGACCCAATAAGGTCGGCCCGTGAGAGCGATTCGCCGGTTTACCGTCCGCATGACCCTGCCCGAGCCGCTGGCCCCGCTCGAGGGCCTGATGCTGAACCTCCGCTGGTCCTGGCACGCCCCGACGGCCGACCTGTTCGCGTCGATCGACCCGGCGGCCTGGGCGGCATCGGGCGGCGACCCGATCGCGATGCTCAGCGCGCTGCCGCCCGCCCGGGTTTCCGCGATCGCGGCCGATCCGCGGTTCCTCAGCGCCCTGGGCGAGGCCGAGCAGGACCTGCGGCGCTACATGTCGGATCCGCGCTGGTACTCCGACGCCGGGCTGACGCAGGCCGGCCCGGCCGCGGTGGCGTACTTCTCGCCCGAGTACGGGATCACCGCCGTGCTGCCGCAGTATTCCGGCGGCCTGGGCATCCTGGCCGGTGACCACCTGAAGTCGGCCAGCGACCTGGGCGTCCCGCTGATCGGAGTCGGGCTGCTGTACCGGCACGGGTACTTCACCCAGTCGCTGTCCGCCGACGGCTGGCAGGCCGAGCAGTACCCGGGCGACGACCCGAACGGGCTGCCGCTCGAGCTGCTGCGCGACGCCTCGGGGAGTGCCGTCCGCGTCGCGGTCGGCCTGTCCGCAGGCCGGCAGCTGTCCGCCCAGGTCTGGGTGGCGCAGGTAGGGCGGATCCCGCTGCTGCTGCTCGATTCCTACGTGGAGGAGAACGAGGCCGGGCTGCACGAGGTCACCGACCGGCTGTACGGCGGCGGCAGCGAGCACCGGCTCGTCCAGGAACTGCTGCTCGGCGTGGGCGGGGTCCGCGCGGTCCGGGCGTTCTGCGCGCTGCGCGGCCACCCCGCGCCCGAGGTGTTCCACACCAACGAGGGGCACGCCGGGTTCCTCGGCCTGGAGCGGATCCGCGAGTACGCGGGGCAGGGGCTGAGCTTCGCCGAGGCCCTGGAGGTCTGCCGGGCCGGCACCGTGTTCACCACGCACACCCCGGTCGCCGCGGGCATCGACAGGTTCGAGCGCGACATGGTGCGGCAGTACTTCGACGGCGACCCGCTGCTGCCCATCGGCGACGTGCTCGCGCTCGGCGCGGAAACCTACCCGGGCGGCGACCCCGAGGTGTTCAACATGGCCGTGATGGGCATGCGCCTGGCGCAGCGGGTGAACGGCGTCTCGCTGCTGCACGGCGAGGTCAGCAGGAAGATGTTCGCTGGCCTCTGGCCCGGGTTCGACACCAGCGAGGTCCCGATCGGCTCGGTGACCAACGGCGTGCACACCCCCACCTGGGTGGCGCCGGAGGCCCTGTCCCTGACCGGGAACGCGTCGGGCGACGCCACCGGCTGGGACTGGGAACGCGCCGCCTCGGCGCCGGCCGAGGAACTCTGGGAGGCCAGGCACGTCCTGCGCGCCCGGCTGGTCGCCGAGACCCGGCGGCGCCTGCTGGCCTCCTGGCGCCAGCGCGGCGCGTCAGGCGCCGAGCTGACCTGGATCGATGACGTGCTCGACGAGCACGTGCTGACCATCGGGTTCGCCCGCCGGGTGCCCTCGTACAAGCGCCTCACCCTCATGCTGAACAACCCCGCCGAGCTCTCGGCGCTGCTGAACGACCCGGCGCAGCCGATCCAGGTCGTCGTGGCGGGCAAGGCGCATCCCGCCGACGACGGCGGCAAGGCCCTGATCCAGCAGATGGTCCAGTTCAGTGACACCCCGGAGGTCCGGCGCAGGATCGTGTTCCTGCCCGACTACGACATGGCGATGGCGCACACCCTGGTGCAGGGCTGCGACGTGTGGCTGAACAACCCGCTGCGCCCGCTGGAGGCCTGCGGCACGTCGGGCATGAAGGCGGCGCTGAACGGCGCGCTGAACCTGTCGGTGCGGGACGGCTGGTGGGACGAGTGGTACGACGGCGGGAACGGGTGGGAGATCCCGTCGGCCGACGGCGTGACCGACGCCGTGCGGCGTGACGAGCTCGAGGCCCAGGCTCTGTACGAGCTGCTCGCCAAGTCGGTGGCGCCGCTGTTCTACGACCGGGACGCGGACGGGATCCCGCTGGGCTGGGTGGACCGGATCAGGCACGCGCTCCGCTCGCTCGGTCCTAAGGTGCAGGCCGAGCGGATGGTCCGGGAGTACGTGACCGCCCTTTACGTGCCGGCCGCGGCGTCCTCGCGGGCGCGGGGCGACGCGGCGGACGGGTTCGGGCCTGCGAAGGCCCTGGCCGCCTGGAAGCACCGGGTGATCCAGGCCTGGCCGCAGGTGCGGATCGAGCACGTGGAGTCCGAGGCCGCCGGGCAGCTCCTAGGGTCGGTGCTGACGGTGCGGGTCTCGGTGGACCTGGGCGAGCTGAGCCCGGACGACGTGGCCGTGGAGGTGGTGTGCGGGCGGCCGGACGACGACGGCGAGATCGTCGCGCCGGCCTACGCGGCGCTGGCGGCCGAGGGCGTGTCCGGGGCGTCGGGCCTGCACCGCTACAGCGGTGAGGTGCGGCTCGACCGGCCGGGTCCGTTCGGCTACACGGTGCGCGTGCTGCCGCACCACGCGCTGCTCGACAGCCGCGCCGAGATGGGGCTGGTCACCTTCCCGCAGGCGCCGGTCGGCCTGATCAACGGCGACCTGCGCTGAGTAACGGAGGGATGGCCATGGGCGAGTTCGTCCGGCTCGAGGCGGCTGACGGCATCGGCACGATCCGGCTGGACCGGCCGCCGGTCAACGCGATGAACGACCAGCTGACCGGCGAGCTGGCCGACGCGGCGGGCGAGGCCGCGGCCTCGGCGGAGATCCGCGCGGTGATCCTGTACGGCGGCGAGAAGGTCTTCGCGGCCGGCGCCGACATCGGCGTGATGGTGGAGGCAGGGTACGCCGAGATGGCGCTGCGGGCCGAGCGGCTCCAGGCCGCCATGGGGCTGATCGCGGGCCTCGGCAAGCCGGTGATCGCGGCGATCACCGGGTACGCCCTGGGTGGCGGGCTTGAGCTCGCCCTGGCCGCCGACTTCCGCGTCGCGGGCGAGAACGCCAGGCTCGGCCAGCCCGAGATCCTGCTCGGCGTCATTCCCGGGGCGGGCGGCACGCAGCGGCTGCCGCGCCTGGTCGGCCCGGCCCGGGCCAAGGACCTGATCTTCACCGGCCGCATGATCCGCGCCGCCGACGCGCACGCCATCGGCCTGGTCGACCTGGTCACGCCCGACGATTCGGTGTACCAGGCGGCGCAGGATATGGCGCGGCGGTACGCGGCCGGTCCCGCGCTCGCCCTGCGCGCGGCCAAGCAGGCGATCGACCACGGCCTGGACGTGGACCTGGCCACCGGCCTGGAGCTCGAGCGCGCCCAGTTCGCTGCCCTGTTCGCCACCGAAGACCAGCGCGCCGGCATGCAGAGCTTCCTCGAACGCGGCCCGGGAAAGGCCACCTTCACCGGCCGCTGACCGCCCCTCCGTCGGCGTTAGCAATGTCCCACAGATCCCAGGGACCTCCTTAACCGCGTATTCGCGCACCAGCGTCACGTACACCCAGATTTCGGTGGAAGATCCGCGCTTCGTGGAAGATCGGGGGGCCTGTGATCCCCAAAAGTCTCCACGGAGCCAGGATCCTCCAAGATCTTTTAGACGGCTGGCCGTACCGCGGCCCTATGCGGTGAAAGGAAACCTGATTGCGGCTTCGTCTGCCCGCGGCGAGCTTGCGCAGCGCGTTTCCGCTGAAGCGCTCGACCCGTCCTGGCCACCGGGCTGCTCCTGCTGCCGATGAGCCTGGTCGTCGGCGCCGGCTCGCTGGCCAGCGGATGGCTGACCGCCCGCCTGGGACCCAGGCTGCCGATGATCGCCGCGTTCGCGCTGGCCGCCGCGGGCACGGCCCTGGTGGCGGCGGCCGGCCCGGCACGGCGCCGCCCGTCATCGTGCCGGGTCGGTCCTGATCGGCCTGGTCTGGCTGGCCATGCCGGCCGCCGCCGGCTTCCTGGTGACCATGGCCCCGACCTGGGTCACCATCCGCAACGGCACCGCCCAGGCCGCGCCGGAATCGTCTGGGCTGTCGCGTGGTTCTTGAGGGCATGGCTACTGGGCACACCGTCACGATCAACCCGGCCGACCGGCACATCGAGGTCACCCTGGCCGGCCAGACGCTAGCCTCCTCGGACCGGGCGCTGCGCCTGGACGAGACCGGGCTGCCGCCCCGCTACTACCTCCCCCGCGAGGACGTCCGGACGGACCTGCTGCGGGCTACCGCGAGCACGACGACCTGCCCGTTCAAGGGACAGGCGTCGTACTGGTCGGCCGAGGTCGGCGGCGAGACCTACGAGGACCTCGTCTGGAGCTACGAGACGCCCATCCCCGCCGCCGCGCCGATCGCCGGCTTCATGTGCTTCTACCCCGACCGGACCGAGCTGACCATCACCGACCGGCAGCCGCAGCCGCAGGCGTCGGCTCGGCCCTAGCGTCGGCTCGGCCCTAGCGTCGGCTCGGCCCTAGCGGCCCGGGGTCACATCATCCGCTCGCCCGCCGCGACCGGGGCCCTGAGGGTATTCCCGGCCGGGGCCAGCGGGCACTGCCAGGCGTGGTTGTACCGGCACGACGGGTGGTAGAGGAAGTTCAGGTCGACGACCAGCGAGTCGGCGCCGCCGCCTAGGTCGGCGCCCTTGGCCGTGTCGAGTGCGTACCGGCCTCCGCCGTAGGTCGACGTGCCGGCCGTGCCGTCGCGCAGCGGCAGGAACAGCCCGCCGCCGTACTGCTGGAGCCACCACACGTCGATCTCCGCGTCCAGCGGGCCGGGCAGCCGGACGCGGCCGACGAGGGTCAGCGGGATCATGCCGTCGGTGCTCGGGACGGAGCGCGACTCCTCCCGCTCCGCCGGGAGCAGCGGCAGCTCAAAGCGCCACGCGGCGTCGTAAGGCCAGTACGGCACGCCCGAGGTGCGCAGCGGGTCGCCCGGCGGAAGCGGGCTCTGCGGATGGGTCCGGAACAGCTCATCGCGGCCGCGCCGCCATAGCGCGTGGCCGGCCTGCGGATCGTCCTCGGCGCGTACCGCGGCGTACAGCTCGCTGACCAGGCGCCGCCAGCTGACCAGCTCCAGCTGGGTGCTCATCGCGGCGCCCGGCTCCGTGCGCGCGTCACGACGGGCAACGGTGTCAGCTGCCCGCGACGAGCTTGCGCAGGGCCTCGGCGGCCTGGGCGTTCTGCTCCGCGTAGGCGACCAGCGCGCTGGCCAGCGCCGCGGCCCAGTCGTGGATCGGCACCGTCTGCCTGGACAGCACCACGCCGCGCACCGCGCGGCAGACCTCCGCGACGGCACGGCCGTTCCGGACGGACAGGGTCATCTGCGTGTCGCCGAGCTGCACCGCGATCCTGGAGATCTCCCCGGGGCGCCCGCGCATCCGGTCGGACACGGACCGCTCCCTGTCGACCGTGACGAACTCGCTCGGCAGCGCCTCGCCCAGCGACTGGGTCAGGACGCGCGCGTAGATGGCCACGTCGGTGCTGTCGGCGCGCAGCGCGGCGGTCACCATGTCCAGCGACAGCGCGTCATCATGCTCAGTCATCGGTAAGCCCCAGAGGTAGCGATGTCGTGATTCTATTGGCGCCGGTGCGCTCCCCCCAAGGTTGCATCGGTTTCGTACTCTGGATTCCGCGATGCCTGCGACGGAACGACTGCCGGCGACTCTCGGCCCGTATCGCCTTCAGGACCGCCTCGGGGAAGGCGGCATGGGGGTCGTGCACCTCGCCCTCGACCCCGAAGGCCACGCGGTGGCGATCAAAGTCCTGGCCACCGACAGGGTGCAGGCCGCCGAGGACGACAACGCCCGCCGCCGGCTGGCCCGCGAGGTCGACACCATGCGCCGGGTCCGCAGCCCCTTCGTCGCCGAGGTGCTCGACGCCGACCTGACCGGGGAGTTCCCGTACATCGTCACGCGGTACGTGCCCGGGCCGACCCTGGATCAGCTGGTGCGCGAGCGCGGCCGGCTGTCCAGCCAGGGACTGCGCAGGCTGGCCTACGGCACGGCGGAGGCGCTGGTCGCGATCCACGCGGCGGGCGTGGTCCACCGTGACCTCAAGCCGGGCAACGTGATGCTCGCCGACGACCGGCCCGTCGTGATCGACTTCGGCATCGCCCAGTCCGGTGACGCTACCCGCCTGACCCAGACCGGCCTGGTCATGGGGACACCGGGGTACCTGGCGCCCGAGGTCATCGAGGGAGAGCCGAGCAGTCCCGCCGCCGACGTGCATTCCTGGGGCGCCACGATGGCGTACGCGGCGACGGGCCGCCAGCCGTACCCCGGCGACTCCTACGAGCAGATCTTCTACCGCATCGTCTCCGGGCACGCGGACCTCGCGGGTATCCCGGCGCCCCTGCTGCACCTGGTGTCCGCGGCCCTGGCGAGGGACCCTGCCAGCCGTCCCCCGGCCGCCTGGCTGAGCGCCAGAGCCAGTGCCATGGACCCGGCGGCCCTGGCCGCCGCCATGGCGGCTCCTCCCGCCGCGCCCGCCGCGCTCCCCGCGCCCGCCGCCCTCCGGGCCGGCCGGGCTCCCGCGCCCATCCCGAACGGGCTCGGCGCGCCCCCTCCCGTGCGGTCCTATCCGGGGCCCAGGCAGGCGGCCAGGGATGTCGCCGACCTGCTGCCGCCGGTCGGCTACGTCGCGGCCCGGTCCGCCGTCCGGCCGCCGGCCCCGGTCAATGCCGAGCGCTCCGCTGCCGCCCCTCCCGCGTGGCCTCCGGCCTCCTCGCGATCCTGGCCCGCCAACGGCGCAGCCGGAGCCGGAGCCCCGGCCCTGGGCGCGCGCGGCAGGCTCAGGCCGGCCGGCCTGGCCGGATGCGTGGCCGCGGTGGCCCTGGCCGTGCTGCTCCCCATCGCCGGGCTGACCGTCTCGCTCGCCGGGATCACCCTGCTGCGCGCCGCCGACCTGGCCCAGAGCCGGCTGGCTGCGCGCAGGTCGGTGCGCGGCCCGCGGGTCAGCGACCTGCTGGTCGTGGTGGCCACGGCGCCGCTGACGGTGGCCAGGGCCCTGCTCACCGAGGTGCTGATGGCGCCGCTCGCGTTCTTCGCGGGCGTGGCCGCCTACGCCGCCGCGATCGTCCTCACGCACCACCACCTGACGCTGCCGCGGGCGGGCGCGTGCGCGGCGGGGGCGATGGTCGCCTGGTACGCCATCGGCCCCGGTTCGGGCCGGCCGCGGCGGCAGCTGAACCGGATGGCAGCCGCGGTGTCGCGCACCAGGCTCGCCGCGGTCGCGGTCACCGTAGCGGCGGCGGGCTTGGCGGCCGCGATCGTGCTGCTGGCCGTGTCGCAGGCGCCGGACTACTGGCCGGTTGCCACCCCTCACCTGCCTGCGCTACACGGGCTGCTCCCGTCCGCGACGAGCTGGCTGCTCAGGCACGCCCATACCGGATGAACCTGACAGGCCCGGCGGACCCGGCGGTCCTGACGGTCCTGACGCGCCTGACGCGCCTGACGGGTCGCCGGGCTCGGCCGGGGGCATCGGCCGGACCAGCCCGAGCGCGACGACCTCGTTGGCGAGCCTGGTCCGCCGGTTGGGGCCCTCGGGAATCCGGAACTTCTGGTACAGCCTCAGCAGGTGCTGCTTGACCGCCGCCTCGGTCACCACCAGGTCGGTGGCGATCTCGTGCGCGGTGGCGGGCATGGCGAACGCCTCGTCGGAAAGCGCCGGCCGGCAGAGCGAGGTGAGCACGTCGAGCTCGCGGCGGGTGAGTTCGGGAGCGGCCGGACGCCGCAGCTCGGCCTCGGCGGCGAGGTCCTCCTGCGCCAGCCCCCCGATCCGGCAGCGGGCCGCGCCGAAGCTCAGCACGTCACCGTCGTCAAGGACCCGGCGGGCGACGGGTCGCCCGTTCACCCGGGTCCCGTTACGTGATAAACCCAGGTCGACCACGTAAACGTAGGGGCCGCGGCGGACGAGCTCGGCGTGCAGCCGCGAGACGCTCGGATCGCTGAGGCGGATGTCGACGCCTCGGCCGCGGCCGACGGTCGTTACCTCGCCGCGCAGCGAAACCACCTCGCCGCTGTCCTCGATGCGGAGGAACGGTGTATCCACAGGTGCGCCTCCTAGCTATCGGAACCGATACGGATATCTCACCATCGGGTCACCTCCCGTGTCATCGTCTGTCGCCGGTCATTCGCACGCGATTGCGTTCCGGTCGAGGTCCGTCACCGCGCGGATCCGCGTACGCCGTCGCGCCGGGCGTGTAGCGGCGACGGTAAACTTCCCAGCGGAAAGCCGGGAGGCACGTGCATGGCGAGTAGGCCAGCCAATGCTGGCTCTGACAGTGGACTGGCGGGTGCGCCGCCACCCCTCCACCATCAGGGCTTGCCCCGGGACCCGCGGACCACGCCCGGGCTGCCGCCCGGGCACCGGGCCCGGACCCGGGAGGCCGGCCGCGCGAGCCGGACCCTGGCCGCCGTCCCGTACCTGATCGTGCTCGCCGGCGTCGCCGCCGGGCTGTTCATCACCTGGCAGGGACCCAGGCACGCCGGGCTGGGCACGGGCCTGGTGGGAGGCGCCCTGCTCCTGGCCGCGGCCGCCCGGCTGGTGCTCCCGCCGCGCTACACCGAACTGCTGTCCTCGCGGTGGAAGGCCTCCGACGTGCTGGCGTTCACGGTGCTCGGCGCCGGGGTGCTCGCCGTCGCGGTGGCCCTGCCATGAGCCATGAGCCCCGGCCATGACCGGCCGCCGATGAAGGGAACTACGGAACCATGCCCAAGATCAAGGTAGCGAACCCCGTCGTGGACCTCGACGGGGACGAGATGACGCGGGTCATCTGGCAGGACATCAAGGACCAGCTGATACTGCCCTACCTGGATATCGAGCTGGACTATTACGACCTGGGCATCGAGAACCGCGACGCGACCGACGACCAGGTGACGATCGAGGCCGCGTACGCGATCAAGAGGCACGGCGTCGGCGTGAAATGCGCCACGATCACCCCGGACGAGGCCCGGGTCGCCGAGTTCGGGCTGAAGAAGATGTGGCTCTCGCCGAACGGCACGATCCGCAACATCCTGGGCGGGGTCATCTTCCGCGAGCCGATCGTGATCTCGAACATCCCGAGGCTGGTGCCGAGCTGGACCAAGCCCATCATCATCGGCAGGCACGCGCACGGCGACCAGTACAAGGCCACCGACTTCGTGGTGCCGGGCCCGGGCACGGTCACGATCACCTACGTCCCCGAGAGCGGCAGCCAGCCCATCGAGTTCGAGGTCGCCCGGTTCGAAGGCGGCGGCGTCGCGATGGCCATGTACAACTTCGACGACTCGATCCGCGACTTCGCCCGCGCCACCATGCGCTACGCGCTCAGCAGGCGCTACCCGCTCTACCTGTCTACCAAGAACACGATCCTGAAGGCCTACGACGGGCGGTTCAAGGACATCTTCGCCGAGACCTTCGAGTCCGAGTTCAAGGCGGAGTTCGAGGCGGCCGGGATCACCTACGAGCACCGCCTGATCGACGACATCGTGGCCCAGATCCTCAAGTGGGAGGGCGGAGTCGTCTGGGCCTGCAAGAACTACGACGGCGACGTGGAGTCCGACATGGTGGCCCAGGGCTACGGCTCGCTCGGCCTGATGACCAGCGTGCTGATGACCCCGGACGGCCGAACGGTCGAGGCCGAGGCCGCGCACGGCACCGTGACCAGGCACTACCGCCAGTACCAGCAGGGCAAGCCGACCTCGACGAACCCGGTCGCGTCCATCTTCGCCTGGACCCGCGGGCTCGAGCACCGCGGCAGCCTCGACGGGACGCCGGAGGTCACCGCGTTCGCCCGCGCGCTGGAGGACGTGTGCGTGGCCACGATCGAGGACGGCGCGATGACCAAGGACCTGGCCCTGCTCGTCGGCCCGGACACCCCGTTCCTGACCACCGGGGAGTTCCTCGGTACCCTCGCCGATAACCTGCGCAGGGCGATGAACTGCTAAAGATCAAAAACCGATAATCATCCCGAACGGCGGTGGTGTTACCCCAGCCCGCCGGCCTGGATTCATGGACAAGGAGTTCCGCGATATGGCACGTGAGGGCAAGGTAACGGTCGTCGGCGCCGGGTTCTACGGCTCGACCACCGCGCAGCGGCTCGCCGAGTACGACATATTCGACGAGGTGGTGCTGACCGACATCATCGAGGGCAAGCCCGAGGGGCTGGCGCTGGACATGAACCAGTCGCGCCCGGTCGAGGGGTTCGAGACCAGGGTGACCGGCCAGACGACCGGTCCCGACGGCGCGGGCTACGAGGTGATCGCGGGCTCGGGCATCGTCATCATCACCGCGGGACTGCCGCGCAAGCCCGGCATGAGCCGGATGGACCTGATCGAGACCAACGCCAAGATCGTCAGGAACGTGGTGGAGAACGTCGCCAAGTACGCTCCCGACGCGGTGCTGATCGTGGTGTCCAACCCGCTGGATGAGATGACCGCGCTGGCCGCGAAGGTGTCCGGCTTCCCGCACCACCGGGTGATGGGCCAGGCCGGGATGCTCGACACGGCCAGGTTCACCAACTTCGTGGCCGAAAGGCTAGGCGTTCCCGTCGGCTCGGTGCGCACGCTGACGCTCGGCTCGCACGGCGACACCATGGTGCCGGTGCCCTCGGGCAGCACGGTGGGCGGCCGGCCGCTATCCGACCTGCTGCCGCAGGACGAGATCGAGGCGCTCGTCACCCGCACCAGGAACGGGGGCGGCGAGATCGTCGCGCTGCTGAAGACCGGCTCGGCGTACTACGCGCCGTCCGCGGCCGCCGCCCGGATGGCGCGCGCGGTCGCGCTGGACTCGGGCGAGGTCATGCCGGTGTGCGCGTGGGTCGACGGCCAGTACGGCATCTCCGGCGTGTACCTGGGCGTGGAGGCCGAGATCGGCGCCGTCGGCGTCCGCCGCGTCGTGGAGCGCGACCTGACCGAATCCGAACTGGCCGCCCTGCGCACCGCCGCCGAGGCCGTCCGCGCCAAGCAGGCCGACGTCGCCTCGCTCTGACGCTTCCCCAGGACTGACCGCCCGCAAGGCTCTATGAGGGGTAAATCTGGCTACCCTTGGATCAGGGAGGGCCGACCATGGACGGTAACGGGGATGTCGCCGACGTAGAGGTCACCCTCGACGGGACGCGCCTCTACGTCGAGGCGATGGCGGCCGGCGGTGAGCAGGAAGTCGGCAACGAGGTCGTCCAGAGCCTCCAGACGGCATTGGATTCCATCAAGGCGATCGGCCATCGGGTCGCCGAAGCCGCCAGGGCCATCGAGCCGGATCGCTTCAGCGTGCAGCTGGGCTTCTCATTCAAGCTCGAGCAGGGCGTGCTGGTGGCCATCCTGGTGAAGGGCAGCGGGACGGCCAGCCTTACCGTGAACCTCGAATGGGACCGGCCGCCGCCGGCCGGACATACGGCTGAACATGCCGAACATAAAGCCGCCGAAGGGTGACCGGCATGGCCCAGCCCGCACTGACCGAGAAGCAACTGGAGCAGATCCTCGCCGCCCTGGAGGAATGCGTCGTCTTGGTCCGGGCCGGCCCGAGCACCGGGACGGGGTTCTTCATCAACGCCAGGCAGGTCTTGACCTGCCGCCACGTGGTCGAGCCCGCCATCAGGGCCCCGGTCCCCATCTCGGTGACGTACCGCCCGAGTCCCGGGGACGTCGCGGAACCACTGGAAGCTACCCTCCTGGGCGATCCTGCGCCCTCCGGCTGGCCCGACGTGGCGATCCTCAACGTGCCCGCCGCCGACTCCCGCTGCGTGGTCATGGACTCCGCCCGGGTGGCCCACAGCACGCCGCTCCTGACGGCGGGATATCCGGCCAAGGCCCTGATGGCATACCAGGCCCAGAGTTTCACCGCCGGGCTCCCCTCGAAAGATAAGGACGGCCGTCCCCAGCTGCGGATCGAGGGAGATGTCGTCACCCCGGGAATGTCCGGCAGCCCCGTCGTCAGCCTGCAGTCCGGGCTTGTCTGCGGAGTCGTCCGCCTGACGAAAGACAGCACCTCTGCGCTCGGCGGGTTCGCCACCATGTTCTCCGATTTCATCGGCACGTGGCCCGATCTGGCCGCGCTGAGCGATCGGCCTTCCGACGCGGCCAGGCCCTGGGTCCGGATCCTGACCGCCACGCAGCTCAAGAACGTCGGCCGGCGGTTCGGGACGGGGGCGCGGTGGGGTGAGGCGCCGCCACTGCCCCGGCTGGACCTCGAGGTGGAGAAAGGTGAGACCGACGCGTGGGGCGACTGGAAGATCAGTGCCCAGACCACTGCGGCCGACCAGGCCGTGCAGCACGTCCGGTGCACGGTAGCCGATCTCGGGGATGGCGTCATGCGGGCCGTCGACAGCTGGTCCCGCCGCCAGACCTTCAAGCTCCAGGACGAGGTCGACATCCTCGGCGACGTCCTGCGCCGCGCCATGCTTCCGGAGGAGGCAGAGTCGGCGCTCGCGGGCGCACTGAAGACTGAGGGCCTGCTCTTGCGGGTATGCCTGGACAAGGCGCCCAGGCTCAGCCACCTGCCGTGGGAATTTGCGTGCGATAAGGATCACCTTCCCTTCGCGGCCAGCAGGACCATGACCTTCTCGCGATTCGTCGATGTCGCCGGCCGGTCGCCCGACCCGAAAGATACGATCCGGGTCCTCGCGGTAATCGAATGCCCGGAAAGCATCGCGAAAGGGCTCCCTGGCTACCGGGGCGAGGACGGGAAGCCGGTCCGCCCGACCGCGAGTACCTTCGCTGGCACGATCAGGGGAAGCGCGGTCTCCAAGGGCGAGCGGATCCGCGTGGAGTTCGCCACCAACAAGACGCAGACCGAGCTCGAGGATATCTTCGACGAGCAATGGGATATCGTTCACTATATCGGCTTTGCATTCCAGGGCGAGAAGGAAGAGGAATTCGTCATCACCCTGGGCGGCGAACAGCTATTGCAGGACGAGCTGGCCGAGCTGATCGAGGCCTCGGGGTGCTCGGTCTTCATCGCCGAGTTCCACAAATTCGCTCCCGGCCAGGACATGGCTTTTCCTGCTGACCTCAGCGGCCTCATATCGTTGCTGAGATCCACTACCCGTGCCCATCCGCAGGCGCTCATCATCACGCAGTCCCCGATGAACGTGGTCGAGCTTGGCCGGTTCAACGAGACCTTCTACGAGAGGATCAGCGGCGGGCGCACCGTGGAGGAGGCGGTGCAATTGGGGCGCCGCGCGGTGCGCAACCAGATCTATAAGGGGCGCGACGTCGCCGCGTTCGGTTCATTCATGGTCATCACAACGCAGGCGCACGATGTCCGCGTGCTCCGCTCACCGGAATCGGGTCGTCCCCGCCCTGATAGCAGGGTTCCGGCGCGGGGCGAGGGTGCCGAGACGGGCCCGGGCCCGGACGCCGATCTGGGCCCCCAGATCGGCCAGGTCCCCGAGACCGGTGAGGTCTTGAGGAGTAGCGAGGTCCTGACGAGTGGTGAGCTGTTCACTACTGGTGAGCGCGCCGCCGAACCCGATGAGCTCCCCGTGCCGCAAGCCCGGATGGCCCTGCTCCAGGCCCAGATGGCCGGAACGCCGGACGCGGCGACCCGGCTCCAGGCTCCGGCCGGGGACCGGGACAAAAAGGTGACGTAATGAACGAGCCGAAGAGCATTGACGATGCCTTGCGGCCCGTCCGTGCGGCCGCGGGGTCGCTCATCGGCGCGGTCGAGCGGGCGGATGAGCGGCTGAGCCTCCGCAATGCCACGCCCGCTGCGATCCCGGCCGCCCTGCGTGACATCACGCTCATGCGGGAGCGGGCCGTCGAGCTCGTCGCGCGGATTGACGACGCCTCGGCCCGGCTGTCCGAGATCGAGCAAGAGCAGTACGACCCCCGCCGTTTCGATCCGGGCCGCTGGCCGGAGCGGCAGCAGGCCATCAGCAGGGAACTCCAGGCGCGCCCGCTCGACGGCGCCGTCTCCTGGCTCACCGTCTGGGCCAGAGCGTTCCTGACCGGTTGCTCGGACGAGGCGGACCGGCTGGTTGCGGAACCCTTCGCGCTGCCGCCAGAGGCGGCGTGGTGCCCGGATCGCCTCAGCACGGCAGCGGACGCACGGCAGGCTCGTTCCGTCGAGCGGCTGGCCCCGCTGCTGCGTTACCTGGTCGATGGCGCCCCGCTGGCCGGTCGCGAGTCGGTTACCGCCGACGTCCGCTCGCGCGCGGCGGTGCTGCACGGCCGCCTCGTCCTGCACGCGGGCCGCGATGGCGCCGAGGAACTCTTCGAGCGCGCTCAGCACCTGGCGGGCGCGGACGACGCGGAGGTCCTCGCGGCGCGGGCCGCGCTGGCGCGGGCGCGCGCGGCGACGGCCGGCGCCGACGGGGCGCAGGCGGATGAGGCCGCGGCCCTTGCCCGGCGGGCCTGGGATGCGGAACGATGCGCGGCGGCGGCGGTCGAGCGCTTCTACGCCGACCAGCCAGGGACGGGCACGATGCCGGACGCGCTGGTCACCGCGCGCGACCTGGTCGATGAACTGCCGTTCGCCACCGCGTTGCTCGACGGCATGTTTGACGTGCTGATCCAGCCCGTACCTGACGCGATATGGGCCGCCGCCGCCGAGCGGGCGGTCCGCGGCGGGGATCCCGACTCGGCCCGGCGGCTTGCCGATCGGGTGAGCTCGGACGCCGACCCGCTGCTCCTGGCCGAGCTGGCCGACCTCCGGGTCCGCATCGCCGAGGGATCAGGCGAGCAAGACCAGGCGGTGGCCGACCTGCTCGATGCCGCCGGCGTCGCCGCTATGGTCGCCGGCCAGCCGCAACGGGCCATCACCACCTTCGGCAAGGCTCTCGACCTGGTTCGCGACCACCGCGACGCGAGCCTCCACCTGGCCGACGCCCTGCTCTCCGGCGGCTGGGGAAAGCCCCTGCACGAGGTGGAACCGCAGCTCCGGAAGGCGCTCGAACTCCTGACGCAGGAGTGGAACCGGAGGCCGATCGATAGCGAGACGTCATGGAGCCTGCTCACGGAGTCCCTGCTGCATACCCAGCTGGCCTCGGCGGTGACGCCGGAAGTCCGCGCCGCGGAGCTATGGCAGGCGTGCCTCGCGGCGGCTCGTGCCATCGCGTTCGAGCCGTCCGACGGACGCCGGTGGAGTCGCCTCGCTGACACCCTGACCTCCCTGAAGTGCAGGCGCGCGGCCCTCGTGCTCAGCGATTACGCGTTCCGGCTGGCGCCGGACGAACCCACCGTACGGGATGCTCGGCTCGTCGCCCTGAGTAACCTCGGCCAGCTCGAAGAGGCCTTCGCCACCCTGGCCGGGGCCAAGCACGACACCTCCGGCCCCTGGTACAGCGCCGTCCGCGCGTTCTTGCTGCGAATGTCCGCTGACCATCACCCCGGCGAAGCCGCCGACCGGCTGAAGGACGCCCTGACGGCGGCCGACGAAGCCGTGCGCAACCAGCCAGACGGGCTCTGGTTCCACCAGGTCCGGGCCGAGGCTCTGCTCGACCTCGGGGCCAAGGACCAGGCCGAGGAGGAATTCGAGTACATCTGGCAAGAATCCCGGCTGGACGAGGCGGATGACCTGGCATCGGCCGCCCAGGCAGCGGTGGAGCTGCGCCTCGGCCCGGATGCGGTCTCGCTCAGCGAACAGGTCGTCGGCCTGGCGGACGCGACCGTAGCCGACGCCGACGCGTACACCAGCCGCGGGATCGCGCGCATCCTCGAGGGCGATTCCGCAGGCCTGTCCGATCTGGAGGCTGCGTCGGCGCTGGCCTCAACGCGTGCCGCGATCAAGGACCTGCGCGCTCGGGTCAGTCGTCTCGCCGGGATCCCCGGCGCCGAAGGCAGCGCTGTCGACCTCGGCGCCGTCACCGCCGCGATCTCCGCCCGCGCGGCCCAGATCGAAGCCGACGACAAGCAGTCGCCGCAGGTCTTCATCGGCGCCGAACTCGGCAGCGCCGCGGCCAACCGCCACTACGACCCCGACGTCTCGCGGCTTGCCGCGCTCGTCGCGTCGTTGGCCGGAGCCTTCGGCAACATCGCCGCGGGCGAGTGGTGGGGTCAGGCGGCCCTGCGCGAACTGGCCGGACAACATCCCGAGTATCCAGAGCTGTCGTCGGCCGCGGCCGCCCTGGTGCCCAGCCACGAGCCGGGCACCGAAGAGCCGGCGGCCGCGCCGGCCGCGCCGGCCGCAACGCAGCCGTCCGACGTAGAGGTGTTCCTGCCGCCCTCCTGGTTCTCCGGCCTGGCCGACCCGATGGATCACGAGGTCATCAAGCGGTTCGTCCCCGATGCCCGGGCCCGCCTGCGACGCAAGCTGGGCGAGACGCTGCCGGGCGTGAACTTCAGGGACTACGCCAGCCTCGAGCCGGGCGGCTTCCTCATCAAACTCCGGGGCGCGGTCATCGACGAGGGACGCGTGAGCCTTGAGCGGTTCTATTGCCCTGCTGAACTGCGGGCCGCGCTTCCGGCCCAGATCCAGGCCGAACTCGAGCCGGCCAGCGACGTGGCCGACCTGGACTGCTTTACCCGTCCGCCGCATCCCGATTCGCTGACGGCCCTGGTCGCGTGGTCGGCGCCGGAAGTGGTGGTGCGGCAGCTGGAGCGTGCCTTCACGATCGACCAGGCGGTCGCGAAGGGTGACCTCACCGCGGCCGAGACCCAGTACCGGAGCATGGTGTCGGCCCGCGAGCAGCGGCTCGGCGGCGATAACCCGGCCACCGTGACGGTCCGCTATAACCTCGCCGTACTGCTCGAGATGGAGGGCCGGCTCAGCGAGGCCGAGGCCGGATACCGCACGGTGCTCGACGTCCAGACCCGCACCGTGGGAGCCGACGACGTGAGCACCTCGCTCACCCGCCAGCAGCTCGCCAACCTCCTCGTTGCGCAAGGCCGGTTCGCGGACGCGGAAGCCGAGCAGCGCGCACTCCTGGCGGCGTGCGAGCGGCTGTTCGGCGGCGACGATCCGGTTACCGTGACGGCCCGGTACGAGCTTGCCGGGATACTGCGCCGGCAGGACCGGCTGGCCGAGGCGGAGGCGGAGTACCGGGCGGTGCTCGACGCCTACGCCCGGACCAAGGGAGCCGATGACCCGGACACCCTGGTCACCCGGCGGGAGCTCGCCATCGTGCTGGCCGAGCAGGGCCGGCTGGCCGACGCCGAGGCGCAGTACCGGGCGGTGCTGGCGGCGCGGGAGCGGCTGGCGGGCGGCGATGACCCGGCCACGCTGACGGCCCGGTACGAGCTCGCCGGGATACTGCGCCGGCAGGACCGGCTGGCCGAGGCGGAGGCGGAGTACCGGGCCGTGCTTGACGCCTATACCCGGACCAAGGGAGCCGATGACCCGGACACCCTGATCACCCGGCGGCAGCTCGCCGCGGTGCTCCAGCAGGGCGGCCGGTTCGGCGAGGCCGAGGCGGAGCATCGTGTCGTCGTGGCCGCGCGTGAGCGGCTGCTCGGCGCCGATGATCCGGCCACCCTGATCGCCCGGTACGACCTCGCCTGGGTCGTGCACCGGCAGGGCCGGCTGGCCGAGGCGGAGGCGGAGTACCGGGCGGTGCTTGACGCCGAGACCCGGACCAGGGGAGCCGATGACCCGGACACGCTGATTACCCGGCGGGAACTCGCCGCCGTGCTGGCCGACCAAGACCGGCTCGCCGAGGCCGAGAAGGAGTACCGGGCCGTCCTGGCGGCGCGTGAGCGGCTGGCCGGCGCCGATGATCCGGCCACGCTGGTCATCCGGTACGAGCTCGCCGGCGTCCTGCGCCGGCAGGGCCGGCCGGCCGAGGCGGAGGCGGAGTACCGGGCGGTGCTCGACGGCTATACCCGGATCAGGGGAGCCGATGACCCGGACACCCTGATCACCCGCCGGCAGCTCGCCGCGGTGCTGGCCGACCAGGGCCGGCTGGCCGACGCCGAGGCGGAGGTCCGGGCGGTGCTGGCGGCTCGTGAGCGGCCGGCCGACGCTGATGAACCGGCCACGCTTATGGTCCGGTACGAGCTCGCCGGCCTCCTGCACCGGGAGGGCAGGCTGGCCGAGGCGGAGGCGGAGTACCGGGCCGTGCTTGACGCCGAGACCCGGACCCAGGGACCCGATGACGCGAACACCCTGATCACCCGGCGGGAGCTCGCCATCGTACTGGCCGCCCAGGGTCGGCTGGCCGAGGCGGAGGCGGAGGTCCGGGCGGTGCTGGCGGCTCGTGAGCGGCTGGCCGGCGCCGATGATCCGGCCACGCTTATGGTCCGGTACGAGCTCGCCGGCCTCCTGCACCGGGAGGGCAGGCTGGCCGACGCCGAGGCGGAGTACCGCGCGGTGCTGGCGGCGCGCGAGCGGCTGGCCGGCGCCGATGATCCGGCCACGCTGGGGGCCAGGTACGAGCTCGCCGGCGTCCTGCGCGGGCAGGGCCGGCTGGCCGACGCGGAGGCGGAGTACCGGGCGGTGCTTGACGTCGAGAGCCGGATCAGGGGCCTCGATGACCCGGAGACGGTGACCATCCGCCGGCAGCTCGCCGGGCTGCTCGTGCAGGACGGCCGGCTCGCCGACGCCGAGGCGGAGTACCGGGCGGTGCTGGCGGCGCGCGAACCGCTGGCCGGCGGGGCTGATCCGGCCGCGCTGATCACGCGGTACGACCTCGCCGGAGTCTTGCGCCGGCAGGGCCGGCTGACGGAGGCGGAGGCGGAGTACCGGGCGGTGCTTGACGCCGAGACCCGGACCAAGGGAGCCGATGACGCGGACACCCTGATCACCCGGCGGGAGCTCGCCATCGTGCTGGCCGAGCAGGGCCGGCTGGCCGACGCCGAGGCGGAGCACCGGGCGGTGCTGGCGGCGCGCGAACGGGTGCTCGGCGGTAACGACCCGGCCACCCTGATCACGCGGTCCGAGCTTGGCGCGGTGCTGGCCGAGCAGGGCCGGCTGGCCGATGCCGAGACCGAATACCGGACGGTGCTGGCGGCCCAGACGCGGATCAGGGGATCCGATGACCCGGACACCCTGGCCATCCGCCGGCAGCTCGCCGGGCTGCTCGTGCAGGACGGCCGGCTCGCCGACGCCGAGTCCGAGTACCGGGCGGTCCTGGCGGCGCGCGAACCGCTGGCCGGCGGGGCTGATCCGGCCGCGCTGATCACGCGGTACGACCTCGCCGGAGTCTTGCGCCGGCAGGGCCGGCTGGCCGAGGCCGAGGCAGAGTACCGGGCGGTCCTTGACGCCGAGACCCGGACCAAGGGAGCCGATGTCCCAGACACCCTGATCACCCGGCGGGAGCTCGCCACCGTGCTCGCCGAGCAGGGCCGGCTGGCCGACGCCGAGGCCGAGTTCCGGGCGGTGCTTGCGGCGCGCGAACGGCTACGCGGCAGTGACGACACGGCCACCCTGATCACGCGGTATGAACTTGCCTGGGTGCTCTACCGGCAGGGTCGGCTGGCCGAGGCGGCGGCGGAGTGCCGGGCGGTGCTGGACGCTTATACCCGGATCAGGGGCGCCGATGACCCCGACACCCTGGCCATCGGCCGGCAGCTCGCCACCGTGCTGGCCGACCAGGCTCGGCTCGCGGACGACGAACAGGATCAGGACGCGGTCCAGGCGGGCCGCGATCAGCCGCCCGACGCCGGGCAGTGACCGGCGAGGCCGCGGATGCCGACGGCGAGGGCTACGAGGTGATCGCCGGCTCTAGCATCGTCATCGTCACCGCGGGGCTGCCGCGCAAGCCGGCTCAGCACTCGTCAGGGGGGGTGACGTCGATCTCGGTGATGTGCGGCCCGAAGTCGCGCTTGTTGTTGGTGATGAAGCGATCGGCGCCTATGCCCACGGCGGTGGCCAGGTGCGTGGCGTCCGCCGCTCGCAGCCGGTACCTGCTAGCCAGCGCGGCAGCCCGCTCGGCGGTCGCGCGGTCCACCGGCCGCAGGTCCAGCCGGGCCAGCAGTCCGGCCAGCACTCGGATCTCCTCGGCGGTGCCGTCGTGCAGCGGCGTGCTGAGCACCTCGGGCAGAAGCAGGACCGAGCCGACGCCCGCCGTGGTGCCAGGCGTCGCGCCGCGAAACAGGGCGGCGACCCGCTGGCCCAGCGGATGGCCGGGCACGGCCGCGTAGATGAGCACGTCGGCGTCGAAGGCGTCCATCAGACGGCGTCTCGCCCCGCCCTGATCTCCGCGATCAGTTCCTCGGCGCGCTCGGCGGTCAGTCCGGGGCCCTCGGGCAGGGGAGCGGCAGCAGCCTCACCGAGTAGTTCGTGGATCCGTTCCGCCTCGGCAAGCACTGCACCCGCCCGGTTCCTGCTCCACAAGACGTCCGGCCGTACCACCACGGCGACCGGACGGCCGTGCCGGGTGATGGTGATCTCCTCACCTCCGGCTACCCGGTCCAAGACCTCGGGCAGCGCCGCGCGCGCCTCGCTGACGGTCATGGTCGCCATGCCGTGATTGTACGACACTGTACATCAACGTACAATTACCGCCCGCTCAACCACCCGGCGGCCCGTCGGCACTGCGGACGGTCAGCCCCGGACGGTCAGCCCAGGCCCAGGCGGCGCAGGGCCAGTTCGGCGTAGAGGGCGGTGCCGTCGGCTAGGGCGGCGTCGTCGAAGACCGCGACCGCGGAGTGGTTGGTCGGCGCGGTCTCCGGGTCCTGACCGGGCGGGCAGGCGCCGAGCATGACGAACGCGCCGGGTACCCGCTCAAGCACGAAGGAGAAGTCCTCCGCGCCGGTGAGCGGGAACTGCGCCACCTCGCCGCGCCCGGTCCCGAACACGGCGGCGACCGTCTCCCCGGCGAACGCCGCCTCGTCGCCGTCGTTGACGGTCACCGGGTACTCGGCGGCGTACTCGGCCTCGGCGGTCAGGCCGTGCGCGCGGGCGATGTCTCCGATGAGCCGGGGGACCAGTTCCGCCAGCGCGCTCCTTGACTCGTGGCTGAACGAGCGGGCGGTGGCCAGGAACCTGGCCTCGTCGGATATCACGTTGTCGGCGGTGCCGGCGTGGAAGCTCCCGACGGTGACGACGACGGGATCGAACACGTCGAAGCGCCTGGTCACCAGAGTCTGCAGCGCGATCACCATCTCGCAGGCGGCGGGGATGGGGTCCGCCGCCCGGTGCGGGGTCGAGGCGTGCCCGCCGCGCCCGTGCACGGTCACCGTGATCTGGTCGGCGGCGGCGAGCATCGGGCCCGGCCTGGTGGAGAACGTGCCGCAGGGCAGCCGGTTGGAGGTCACGTGCAGGGCGTAGGCCGCGACGGGCCGCTCGCCCGCGGCCTCGAGGACGCCCTCGGAGATCATGTACCTGGCGCCGGCGTAACCCTCCTCGCCCGGCTGGAACATGAAGACCACGGTGCCGGGCAGGTCGGCCTGCCTGGCCGACAGCAGCCGCGCGGCGCCGGCCAGCATGGCCGTGTGCAGGTCATGACCGCAGGCGTGCATCGCGCCCGGGATCGCCGACGCGTAGGGCAGGTGGGTCTCCTCGGTAACCGGGAGCGCGTCCATGTCGCCGCGGAGCAGGACCACGGGACCCGGCCGGCCGCCGCGCAGCACCGCGGTCACCGAAGAAAGGCCCCGGCCTGTGCTGATCTCCAGCGGCAGCCCGTCCAGGGCGGCCAGCACCCTGGCTTGCGTCCTGGGCAGGTCCAGGCCGATCTCGGGCTCGCGGTGGATCGCATGCCGCAGCTCGGCGATCTCGCCCGAGATCAGTGCTGCCTCATCACGGACCGGCATCAGTTCCTCCCTCATGCGTCTCGCCGCGCCTTGGTGAACTCCCAGGCGTCGGCCGCCATGGCGCGCAGGTCCCTGGCCGCCCGCCAGCCGAGCTCGGCCTGGATCCGCTCGGAGGAAGCCACGAGCACGGCGGGGTCGCCGGGCCTGCGGGCGCTCACCTCCGCGTCGATGACGCTACCGGTAACCTCGGCGCACACGTCGATGACCTGGCGGACCGAGAAGCCGGCCCCGTTGCCCATGTTGTAGACGCGGTGCCGACCGGGCTGGCAGGCCGCCAGGGCGCGCAGGTGGGCATCGGCCAGGTCCGTGACGTGGATGTAGTCGCGGACGCAGGTCCCGTCGGGCGTGTCGTAGTCGTCGCCGAAGACCTGCACCGGTCGGCCGGCGGCCACGCGGTCCAGCACGACCGGGATCAGGTGGGTCTCCGGGTGGTGCCGCTCGCCGAGCCAGGCGCCGTCGCCTTCCTGGTGGGCGCCGGCCACGTTGAAGTAGCGCAGGCTGGCCGCGCCGAACCCGTAGAGCCGGGCGAACTCGGTGAGCGTGGTGTCGACGGCGAGCTTCGACGCGCCGTAGGGGCTGGTCGGGCGGGTGGGATCGGTCTCGGTGATGGGCACACGCTCTGGCTCGCCGTAGACGGCGGCGGTCGAGGAGAACACGATCGTGCGCACCCCGATCTCGCGCATCGCGTCGAGCAGCGCGAGCGATCCGCCCAGGTTGGCCGACCAGTACTTCGCGGGTTCCGCCATCGACTCGCCGACCAGCGACTTCGCGGCCAGGTGCACCACCGCGTCGATGTCGTCACTGAGCACCTCGGCAGCGCAGTCCCGCAGCGTGCCCCTGACGAACGTCGCGCCCGCCGGGACCGAGTCGGCGTGCCCGGTAGACAGGTCATCCAGCACGGTGACCTGGTGCCCGGCCGCGATGAGCTGGGCCGCGACGACACTGCCGATGTACCCGGCACCGCCGGTCACCAGCACCCTCATGAAGCCTCCCTGTCGTGTGTCCACGGGACTCACACGGTATCCGGTCTAGACTGGCCAGACACCCGGCGGGCCTGATCGGAGGAAGTCGGCGGTCGCGGAGTGAGCAAGGTCGTCCTGGACATCATCGTCGTCCTGATCATCGTGTCCATCGGGGGGTTTTTCTCGGCCTCGGAGATGGCTCTCGTTTCGCTGCGCGAAGGCCAGGTCAGAGCGCTCGCGAAGCGGGGCAGGCGCGGCCAGCGGGCGGCGCGGCTAGCTCAGGACCCGAACAGGTTCTTCTCCGCCGTGCAGATCGGCGTGACGCTGGCCACCCTGGTCTCCGGCGCGTACGGGGCCGCGACCCTCGCGGGCCTGCTCAAGTCGTGGCTGGTCAGGCAGCATCTGTCCGCGGGCTGGGCGGCGACGGTCTCGTTCATCGTGGTGACCATCTGCATCACGTTCGTGAGCCTGGTGCTTGGCGAGCTGGCGCCCAAGCGGATCGCGCTGCAGCGGGCCCCCCGGCTGGCGCTGGTTGCCGCGCCGTTGCTGGACCGGATCGCGACGCTGGCCAGGCCGGTGGTCTGGCTGCTGACCAGGTCGACGAACATCCTGGTCGCCATCCTGGGCGGCGATCCGCGTGTCGGCCGCGAGGCCATGACCGAACAGGAGCTTCGCGACCTGGTGACCGACGCGCAGGCGCTCAGCCCGGACGAGCGGCACATCGTCGGCGAGGTCTTCGACGCGGGGAAGCGCCAGATCCGCGAGGTTCTCGTGCCCAGGACCGAGGTGGTGTTCCTCGACGCCGAGACGCCGGTCGCCCAGGCCGCCGCGACGGCCGCGAATGTGCCCCATTCGCGGCTGCCGGTGTACCAGGACACCTACGACAACGTGATCGGCTTCGTGCACGTGCGGGACCTGCTCGGGCCCGGCGTGGCCAGCCTCTCGGTGCCCGTCGGCCGGATCAGCCGGACCGTGAAGTTCCTGCCGATCAGCAAGACCGTGCTCTCCGCTCTGTCCGAGATGCGGCGCGAGCGGGCGCACCTGGCCATCGTGGTCGACGATTACGGCGGCACCGCCGGCATCGTCACGCTGGAAGACCTGGTGGAAGAGCTGATCGGTGACATCAGGGACGAATACGACACCGAGCCGGGCCAGCCGGCCACGCTGCCCGCCGGCGAGGTTGAGGTCGACGGCCTGCTCAACCCGGACGAGTTCACCGAGCAGACCGGGATCGAGCTCCCCGAAGGCCCCTACGAGACCGTCGCCGGGTACGTGCTCGCCGCCCTCGGTGATCTGCCGTCGGTCGGGAACAGCGTCCAGGCGGCCGGGCGCACGATCACGGTGACCGAACTGGACGGCCGCCGCATCGCCAGGCTCCGCGTCGCGCCCAGCCCCAGCCCCACCCCTACCTCCAGCCCTACCTCCACCCCTACCTCCAGCCCCACCTCCAGCCCCACCTCCGGCCCGGCCGCGGCCAGGCCTCCCGGCCCGGCCGTTCCCGTCGGTCAGGCCCGGCTCGACGCCAAGAACCCACTCGACGCCAAGAACCCAGAGGAAGGCGGCTGACGTGCCCGGCGGCTTCGACACCGTTCTCGTGGTCGACTTCGGCGCGCAGTACGCGCAGCTGATCGCCCGGCGGGTACGCGAGTGCCACGTCTACTCCGAGATCGTCCCGTCCACCATGCCGGTCGAGGAGATACTGGCCAGGCGGCCCAAGGCGGTCATCTTGTCCGGCGGCCCGGCCTCGGTCTACGCCGAGGGCGCCCCGCCCGCCCCGGCCGGGCTGTTCGGCGCGGGCGTCCCCGTCCTCGGCATCTGCTACGGCTTCCAGCTGATGGTGGCCGCCCTGGGCGGCACGGTCGAGCGGACCGGGGCCGCCGAATACGGCGCCACGGTGCTGCGCCTCCTCGGGGGGGACGACTCCCCCCAGACCTTCCCCGGTCACGGGGGGGCGCCATCCCTCCCGCACCCCCCTGGCCCCCCTGGCCCCCGTGCTGGGGGGACGCTCCTGGCCGGCCTGCCGGCCACGCCACGGGTCTGGATGTCGCACGGCGACACGGCCACGGCGGCCCCGCCCGGCTTCACGGTGACCGCGCGCACCCCGGCCACGCCGGTCGCGGCGATCGAGAACCCCAGGAGCCGCCTGTACGGGGTGCAGTTCCATCCGGAGGTCATGCACACCGAGCACGGCAGGGCGATCTTGTCCCGCTTCCTCGACCTGGCCGGCTGCAGGCCGTCCTGGACGATGCTGAACATCGTCCAGGAGCAGGTACAGCTCATCCGCGAGCAGGTCGGCGGGGGCCGCGCGATCTGCGGGCTGTCCGGCGGCGTGGACTCGGCGGTAGCCGCCGCGCTCGTGCAGCGCGCCATCGGCGAGCGGCTCACCTGCGTGTTCGTCGATCACGGGCTGCTGCGCAAGGGCGAGGCCGAGCAGGTGGAGCAGGACTTCGTGGCCGCCACCGGCGTCCGGCTCACGGTCGCGACCGAAGCCGGCGCGTTCCTTTCCGCGCTGGCCGGGGTGACCGACCCGGAGCAGAAGCGGAAGGTCATCGGCCGGGAGTTCATCCGCGCGTTCGAGCGGGCGGCCAGGCAGGTCACCGCCGACGCGGGCGAGCACGGCGAGACGTGCGAGTTCCTGGTCCAGGGCACGCTTTACCCGGACGTGGTCGAGTCCGGCGGCGGCACCGGCGCCGCGACGATCAAGTCGCACCACAACGTCGGCGGGCTCCCCGACGACCTGAAGTTCCGCCTGGTCGAGCCGCTGCGCAGGCTGTTCAAGGACGAGGTAAGGCAGGTGGGCGCCGAACTCGGCCTGCCGCAGGCCATCGTCCGCCGGCAGCCGTTCCCCGGCCCGGGCCTGGCGATCAGGATCGTCGGCGAGGTTACCGCGGAGCGCCTCGCGGTCCTGCGCGAGGCCGACGCCATCGTGCGCGAGGAACTGTCGGCCGCCGGGCTCGACGCCGTGGTCTGGCAGTGCCCGGTGGTGCTGCTGGCCGACGTGCGCTCGGTCGGCGTGCAGGGCGACGGCCGCACTTACGGCCACCCGCTGGTGCTCCGCCCGGTGACGAGCGAGGACGCGATGACCGCGGACTGGGCGCGGCTCCCGGTAGACGTGCTCGCCCGGATCTCCACGCGCGTCACCAACGAGGTCCCCGAGGTCAACCGCGTCGTGCTTGACGTGACCAGCAAGCCCCCCGCCACGATTGAGTGGGAGTGACCTCTATCTGCCGAACGGTCTGTGGTGCCCGCCTCGGGCCACCTCCCCGGTTATGCGTGCCTGCCTTCGCGCGCTCACCGCACCGGCGGCGGCGTGGGCCTCGGCGTGTACCGGTGAT
>Ga0335074_10000320_pt1 | contig 71520 bp, 54 predicted proteins | sample Lox_Sample_23_FD_206715 | JGI IMG/M metagenome (GOLD analysis project Ga0335074, IMG submission 206715) | Soil microbial communities from Loxahatchee National Wildlife Refuge, Florida, United States - Lox_Sample_2.3 | ecosystem: Environmental > Terrestrial > Soil > Wetlands | place: USA...
CCTTCGCAAAGCTGCAAGGCGGCGGTAAGCAAGAGATCTTGATACACGAGCTGAAACTTCGACAGATCGAGGTGGGAATGGTGTTCGGCGAGGACGTGCGGTCGTCGAAAGGCTTGCTGCTGATCGCGCGCGGCCAACAGGTGACGCCGGGCCTGAAAGAACGAGTGCGGAACTTCTCGGCGGAATTGGGCATCCGGGAACCAATCCGCATGATCGTGAAACCGGGCAAACTCGAGGCCGAGCCCGAAACGGCAGAGGTGGCAAAGGGATGAATTGCTAAGCGGCGGGACGGGGCTGATTGCGCGTGAGCCGCCAAAATGCGAAAAGAAATATCGCGGTCAATAGCGAGATCAAGCCACCGAGCGTCCGGTCCCAGGTACGGCGAAAGCGGAGATCGATCTGGTGCTTGCCCGCAGTGAGCGGGAGTACCATTTGCCCTGTATCAGGCTCGTAACCCGGCTGGATTTTCGCGCCGTCGACGCGCACGTCCCATGCAGGGTAATTGAGGAGGCGAAGATCGATCGAAATATCCTGCGTGGCGTTCACCGCGAAATCCCTTTTTTCAGCCGACCAATGCTGGTAGTTGACCGAGACATCTTTCGCAGGCACCACGTCGCCTGAATCGGGGTCTTCCTCCTCGACGCGCGGTGTTTCGGGAGGAATCGGCAAATCCTTGTCGTCGGTTTGCGGGGCGCCCGGCAAATCCCAATGCACGCTGCCCAGGGGCGTGTATTCGTCCATGCCGTCGAAGCCGTGCCCGACCTGAATCTCCTGGGCGATATAGGCAGTGTCCTGATCGTCCCACCAGGCATCTTTGACGATGAGGGTCGCCACGGTGGCGATCCCGGCGATCGCGACGAACGCAACGAGGGCAAATCCCCAGCGGCGGCGAAAACTCTCGGCTGCGCCGCCGACGAAGACGGCCAGGGGAATCGCCAGAACGTCCAGCCAACGCCAAGGAAACTGCACGTACCAGAGCTTGGGCAAGAGCTTCCAGAGAAACAGGCTGGCGGGCAGCATCACAAACGCAGATGAAACGGCCGCCCCGACCAGCACCCACCAGAGCACTCGCTGCGTGCGAAAACGGCGGGCAAACAAGACGCCCGCGGCCAGGGTGGCGGCAATCATCGCCACGGCTACGCGCGAGACCCGTGTATTGAATTGCACGAACCCGAGTTCGTTGTTGCGGGCAAACAAAAAATTGTGCGAAGGCTGCAGGCTGGTGGTCAGCGCACCCGCAATTTGGACCCAACGCTGCTCGTAAGCGGCGGGAACAATATAAAACGCGGCAAGCGCGAAACCGCAGCCGAGGGCGAACAATCCCCAGGTGAAGCCGCGCGCTTTGCGTTCTAAAAAAGCCGTGATGCCCATGGCGAGGATGACAGAATAGGTGGCCATCACGCCTGCCGGAGCGTTGCACAACCAGATCGCAGAGAAGACAAGCGCGAGAGTGGGAATGTAGGGCCTCTCGCCACGCGCAACGTGAAGGCCGGCCCAGAAAAGGAGAGGAAAGAGCGCCGCGGCCAAGAGTTCGGCAAAATCGCTGCGGTAATAGAGAGTAACCAAATGGTAGGGATCGGCTGCAAAGATCATCGAGGCGAGAATGGCCGCCGGGCCGCTGAGCCATTCGCGCGCGAACACCCACATCGACATTCCGGCGACTACCAGCGAAATCCAGATCATCGCGCCCGGCACCAACTTCCAGGGCAGCAGCAAGCCAAGGATCGCGCCGGTGATCCACGAAATCGGCGGATAAAATATGAAACGCGGCTCGCCGTAGCCCCAGTTCGCCCACTCAGCCCAACGCGGAAAGATAATTCCCTGGTGCCATTGGCGTGCGGCTTCCATCCACGAGCTGATATGGAACTGAATGTCGTGTCCGCTGGGATTACCGAGAAAAAAGAAGGGGAAGATCACGGCCGTGGCTGCAAGCATTACGAAAAGCAGCGCAGACCAGGGCGATGGTTCAGCCGCTGCCGGGGAAGTGACTTGGTCACGCGCCGATTCAGGCGCTTCGGTCGTCGGAAGGTCCGCTGTACTGCGCGTTTTCATCGAGTTCGAGAATACAAAACTGACGGTGCAAAGGCTATAAGGTCCGCTGCTATCGAAACAATCTGCATTCGCCGATGCGACCGCAACCGCCGCGCCTGATAAACTGCCTATTCGTGCCGGAGACAAAGAGTTGATCACAAAAGAAGACGAGAGGCTCGCGGCAGCTGCGGAACGGGCCGTGCACTGGAAGCGCTGGGGACCCTATCTTTCGGAAAGACAATGGGGCACTGTGCGCGAGGATTACAGCCCCAACGGCGACGCGTGGAATTATCTGCCGCACGATCACGCGCGCTCACGGGCCTACCGGTGGGGTGAAGACGGGATCGGAGGGATCTGCGATCGTCACCAGCATATTTGCCTCGCGTTCGCATTTTGGAACGAGAAGGATCCAATCCTCAAAGAGCGGCTTTTCGGGCTGACAAACCGCGAGGGCAATCACGGCGAAGACGTCAAGGAGTACTACTTCTATCTCGAAGCCACGCCGACGAGCGCCTATCTGAAGTTCCTGTATAAGTATTCGCAAGCGGCGTATCCGTACGATCAGCTTGTGGCTGAAAACGGCAGGCGCGATCGCACTCAGCCTGAATACGAACTGATCGATACGGGGATCTTTGACGAAAACCGCTACTTCGATATTTTCATCGAGTATGCAAAAGCGGAGTCCGAGGATATTCTCGTCCGGCTGACGGCCTGGAACCGCGGACCTGATCCGGCGAAGCTGCATGCGCTGCCCACGCTGTGGTTCCGAAACCGATGGGCGTGGGGAGATCCTTACGACAAGCCAGTGGCGGCCCGAATCGATGGGCCGCGCGGCATCGGCATCATCGAAGCGACGGAATATCACTACATGAAGCGCTGGCTGCTCGCCGAGGGCAATCCGGAGCTTCTCTTCACCGAAAACGAGACAAACGTGGAGCGGCTTTTCGGCCTGAAGAATGAGATTCCGTACGTCAAAGATGCGTTCCATCGCTATATCGTCAACGGCGAGTGCGAGGCGGTGAACCCCGCCCTCTGCGGGACCAAGACAGCGGCGCATTACCTGCTGGAAATTCCGGCGGGCGAAAGCCGCACGATTCGTCTGCGGTTTGCGAACCACAATCCTGCGGCGGGCGCCGGCAGCGCCGAAAGTGTCTTCGGCGCGTATTTCGACGAAGTGTTCGCGGCGCGCATGAAAGAGGCGGAGGAATTCTATGCGCAGCGCTCCGGGGGGATTCTGAGTCTTGACGCACAGTGCGTGCAGCGCCAGGCGTTTGCCGGCCTGCTGTGGGGCAAACAGGCCTACCACTACGAAGTAAGGCGGTGGCTCGACGGCGACCCCACGCAACCTCCGCCCTCGCCCGCGCGGCGACTGGGCCGCAACAGGGAATGGACGACGCTCTACAACGCGGACGTGATTTCGATGCCGGATAAGTGGGAGTACCCGTGGTATGCGGCATGGGACCTGGCATTCCACTGCGTGGCCATGGCTCTGATCGATCCCGACTTCGCGAAAGATCAGCTCGCGCTTTTCCTGCGCGAGTGGTACATGCACCCCAATGGGCAGCTGCCGGCGTACGAATGGAATTTTTCAGACGTGAATCCGCCTGTACACGCGTGGGCGGCGTGGCGCGTTTACAAAATCGCGGCGCGCGTGCAGGGCGAGCCGGATCGAATTTTCCTCGAGCGCGTCTTCCACAAGTTGCTGCTGAATTTCACGTGGTGGGTGAACCGGAAGGACATCGAAGGCAAAAACGTTTTTCAGGGCGGCTTCCTAGGACTCGATAATATCGGCGTTTTCGACCGTTCCGTTCCGCTCGGCCCCGGCAATTTCATCGAACAGTCCGACGGTACGAGCTGGATGGCCATGTATTGCCTGGATATGCTGGGCATGGCTATCGAGCTCGCGCGATATGACCAGGCCTATGAAGATGTGGCCAGCAAATTTTTCGAGCATTTCGTTTACATTTCCCGCGCGATGAATGATATGGGCGGCGAAGGCATCGGGCTGTGGGACGAACGGGACGGGTTTTACTACGACGTGCTCCACATGGGTGAGACCACTCACATCCCCATGAAGGTTCGTTCGATGGTGGGACTCATTCCTCTGTTCGCCGTCAGCACGTTCGAGCCTGAGGATTATTTACGTTTGGATGGCTTCCGCAAACGAATGCAATGGTTTCTCGAGCACAATAAAGATGTGGCGGAACACGTCGATATGAGCCGCAAGTCAGACCGCGGCGCGCGCCTGCTGCTGACCATCGCCAATCGCAAAAAGCTCGAGCGCATATACCGGTATGTTTTCGACGAGGACGAATTCCTTTCGCCGCATGGTCTGCGCGCGCTTTCCAAATTTCACAAAGAGCACCCATACAAACTGGAAGTCGACGGCCGCACGCATACCGTGGACTACGAGCCAGCGGAGTCCTCGACGAGTTTGTTCGGAGGAAATTCCAATTGGCGTGGCCCGGTGTGGTTCCCCTTGAATTTTCTGCTGATTGAATCGTTGCAGCGAGTTCACTATTACTACGGGGACGATTTTCAGGTGGAATGTCCGGCGCGGTCCGGCCGGCAGATGTCGCTTTGGAGCGCAGCGAGCGAAGTTTCGCGGCGGCTCACACGCATTTTCCTGCGGCTCGACGGCAAACGGGCGGTTTACGGCAGCACCGCGCTTTTTCAGGATGATCCCTATTGGCGGGATTTGATTCTCTTTTACGAATACTTCCACGGGGAAACGGGAGCGGGGCTGGGCGCGAGCCACCAAACGGGATGGACGGCGCTGGTGGCAAAACTAATCGAGCAGAGCGGCGAATAGATTTCGCTTTTTGTTCGCCACAGATATAGAATAGGCCGGGGAAACCGGCATGGCATCCCAGGGCATGGCACCAACGGAGCAGTCAGCGGAAAGCATTCCGCTCAATCCCGAACAGCGCGCAGCCGTCGAACACGGCGACGGCCCACTGCTGGTGGTTGCCGGCGCCGGCACGGGAAAAACGCGCGTCATCATCGAGCGCATCCGCCACCTGCTCGAATCCGATCCGGGGCTTTCCGGCGAAAACATCCTGGGACTCACGTTTACAGATAAAGCCGCGGGCGAAATGAAACACCGGATCCTGAAAGTGGCGGGGGAACGCGCCAAGGACGTCTGCCTAAGTACTTTTCACAGCTTCTGCATCGAGAGGATTCTGCAGACCGAAGACGAACAGATCCAGGCGCTAGACGAAATCGATCATGGCATCCTGCTTCGCCGGCGTATCGCGGAGCTGGGGCTTAACCGATTCAAACGCCTTGCCGAGCCAGCACAATTCCTGAAAGATTTCGTGAAGTTTTTCTCGCGATGCCAGGATGAACTCGTCACGCCGGATGACTATCAGTGTTACGTGGACGAACTGCGAAGCAAATACTTGCGGCAGCGCCCGTCGATGGAGGACGACGAACGGGCGATTGCCGAAGAGGAGCTCGCCAAGCAGGACGAAATCGCGCGTGCCTATCGCGTAAGCGAACGGCTTCTGCGCGAGCGCAGGCTGGTGACCTTCGGCGCTCAATTGATGCAGGCTGTGGAACGGCTTCGTTCAGACGAAGGGCTGCTGGAGCGTATGCGCGCGCAATACAAGCACATTCTCGTGGATGAATTTCAGGACACGAACGTGGCGCAACTGGAATTGCTGTGGCTTCTGGCGGGAGACCGGCGGAACATCGTCGCCGTGGGAGACGACGATCAGGCGATCTATCGGTTTCGCGGCGCTTCTTTCGGCAGTTTTACGATCTTTTTGGAGCGGTTTTGCGGGTTGCGCGGGGCCGCGGCGGCTGGGGCAGCCAGGAGATTTCTCGTCTCGCTTTCGCGGAACTATCGCTCGACGCAACGTATTCTCCGCGTGGCAGGAGAGGTGATCAGGCAAAACGAGCGATCGAGTTTGCTGCCGGACAAGAATCTCACCACCGAGAAAGCGGAAGGCGACAAAGTGCGAGTGGTGGAATTTGCGCGCCCTGAGGAAGAAGCGCACTGGGTCGCATCAGAAATAGATCGCCTGCATGATGCGGGCGCCGCGTGGAAGTCATTTGCCGTTCTCTACCGCAACCACACGCATCGGGAGCATCTGCTGGCGGCGCTGCGGCGCAGACGCATTCCTTTTGAGATTCGCAGGTTTTCGATTCTTTCGAGTACCCTGGTTCGGGACCTGCTCGCGTATCTGCGCGTAATCGGCAATCCGGGCGATAACGTCGCTTGTGCGCGAATTCTCGCCGCCCCTTATTGGGGCCTACAACCACGCGATCTGGTGAGGCTGACGGAGCGGGCGGATAGAAATAAGAGACGTTCGCTCTGCGACGAAATCGAAGCCGCCAAGGATGAGCCTCCTTTCAATCGCGAAGGCGTCCGTTTGTCTGAACTTGTCGCCTTGCTAAGCCAAATGCGCCAGGCCGCGCGGCGGCTCAGCACACGGGAGCTGCTCGACGCGTTGATCGAGCGTCTGGAGGTATCGCCACTGCCGTCGGACGCCGATCAGCAATATCTGGAGCGGCTGGTTGAGTTCGTGAAAGAGTGGGAACGCAAGAGCGAAGGGAAAAAGCTGCGCGACTTTCTCGAATACTGGAACTATTTCCAGGAACTGGGCGGAGACATTTGCCTGGGCGAGGAGTCGTCCGACGACGCTGTGCAGCTGATGACGGTCCACGCGGCGAAAGGCCTCGAATTCCCGCGCGTCTTCATTTTGCGGCTCGCCAAAGGCGATTTCCCTGTCCGTTCGCATGAGCCGGTCTTCGAATTTCCAGCAGACCTGATGAAGGAGGAAAAGCCGCGCGGCGATTTTCACATTCAGGAAGAGCGCCGGCTCTTTTACGTTGCCCTGACAAGGGCGCGCCAGCAGCTGACTCTTTCGACGATCGTGAACAAACGCAAAAAGGAATCGCCTTTCCTCGAAGATTTTCTTCAGAACCCCAAAATCCAGAAATTCGACGCCCTGCAATCCACGCCGCGCGTGGAGGTGCCTGCAATCGAAGAATTGGCTGAGCCGGCCGCGAATCCCACGGAACCGGCGCGCCTGTTCGGTTCGATTCCCGGATCGGCACAATCCACTACGGGCGCATATTCGCGTGCCGCACTGTGGGCCAAGGCCTATCACCCGCCACGGCCCGAACCGCTGCAGCTGAGCGCCTCTGCGATCAACGAATACACCGAATGTCCGATGAAGTATCAGTTTCGCCGTTCGTGGGGAGTTCGAGGCGGGCCGCACGCTCAGATGACCTTCGGCGTAGTGATGCACACAACGATCCGGGACTTCGCCGAGCAGATGCACGAGAGAAAGCGCGTCCCGCTCGACGACGTGCTCGCCGCCTACGATCGCGAGTGGTATTCAGCCGGATTCACCGACGATTATCACGAGCAGGAATACCGCAAAGAGGGGCGCCGACAGCTTGAGGAGTTCCATAAAAAGTATTCGGACGCGCCGCCGGACGTGATGTGTCTGGAAAAACCGTTTGAGCTTCCGCTCGAAAATGACGTTGTGATCACCGGCCGGATCGACCAGATCAATCGCATCAGCGGGAAGGGAGTCGAAATCATTGATTACAAGACCGGGAGGCCAAAAGACCAGAAGAAGGCGGAGCAGGACTTCCAGCTGAGCGTGTATGCGCTGGCCGCGAAGGAGGTTCTCGATCTCGAGCCTGAGCGACTAATTCTTTACAATCTGATGACGAATGAGCCGATTGTGACTTCCCGCGACGCGAAAGCGCTGGCTGCGACGAAGGCCACAATCGCCGACGTGGCCCGCCAAATCCGTGCCGGGGAATTTCCGGTGAAGCCAGGGTTCGGATGCCGACACTGCGACTACAAGCCCATTTGTCCAGCGCACGAACAGCTGATTCCGATTCGCCCGGCGACGCGCCAACCGTAAGGCGGAGCGATTCAAGCGCGGTCCGCGATCTCGGTCTCCATCCGCTGGAAAAATGCCAGCCCGCCGATAAATATCAACAGAACAATAGCGGACGAAACGGCAAACAACACTCCCGGCGCCGCTCCGCGCCCTGCAAGCGACCACCGGAAACCTTCGATCACACCCGCCATCGGATTCAGGCCGTAGAGCCAGCGCCATTTGGCGGGCACCATCGAACTTGAATACACAACCGGCGAGGCAAACATCCAAAATTGCACGAGGAAGGGCAGAATGTGCCCCACGTCGCGATAGAGCGCATTCAAGGCCGAAAGCCACAGCCCCACGCCTAGCGCCGTCAGCATCGCCAGCAACAGAAACGCAGGAAACCAAATCACATGCCACGTCGGGGCGATGTGGTACCACGCCAGCAGCAGTGCAAACATCACAAACGAAATCGCGAAATCCACGAGGCCGGTGCAAACGGAAAAGAGCGGCAAAGTGAGCCGCGGGAAATAGACTTTTGTCAGAATGTGCTGATTGCTTACCACGATATTGCTCGCGCTCTGCAAAGCCGTGGCGAAATACGTCCACGGCAGCAGCGCCGCGTAATAGAACACGGCGTACGGCAATCCCTCCGAAGGTATATGCGCCAGCTTGCCGAACACAGCCGTGAACAAAAGCATCGTCGCGAGCGGCTGGATCACGGCCCAGGAGGCGCCAATCGCCGTCTGCTTATAACGAACCTTGATATCGCGCCAAACGAAAAAGTAGATCAACTCGCGGTATTCCCACAACTCCGCAAGCGGGAGCGCCCACCAGCCACGCGCCGGCGCAATGCGGAGCACGGGCGTTTGCGGCGCATTCAGAGCCGATTCGGGCGCGACGGCGCTCAACTCGCTCACGGCAGGTCCCTCGATTCGCTCAGTTTCAACTGCTTCACATCTTCCTGCTCGATGCGTTTCATTAACCCGCTCCGCCGCGTGAGGTAATCCTTCATCAGCCCCGCGGCCATCTCGGGCACCACCGCAACTTCATTGTAAGCCGCCTGGCGAAACGAAATCGGGCCGCGCGGAGGAATGAGGTGCATGCCCCACTGAAACATCAACCCGAAATTCATAAATGCGAGGACAGCCGTCGCGATGCCGGCCGTCCACGCCGCGCGCGGCGCCTCCAGCACCGCCGCGAGCCAATCGACGAGGCCGGCCAAGCCGATCACGAATATCGGCGTCAACGACACGAAAAACCGGTTCCCGAAGGACGAGATGCCATCCCAATCCTGATAACAGCCAATGACGTAAACATAAAGCATGAAAACTGCCAGCAAAGCCAGTGCGAGCTTCGGGTCACGCCGTGCAAACAACACTAATCCGATGAGGCTGAGAATCAAGACGGGAGTCCAGGAGAGAAACCCGTGGTCCGCTGAAAAGGCCACCTTCAGAAACGCGGGGGAGTTCCAGAACCAGCGTTCCGTATATCCAAAATCGAAAAAGCCTCCGTAAATGATCTTTTTGGTGATGAGCGTCGGCAAAAAAGCCACGATCAACGCGGCCGAGAACACGGCGTCACGCGCAAGCATGCGCCCTGCGAGGGCCGCGGCTTTCTCCCCGAATGCCACGCAGTATGCCGAAATCGATTCCCGCATTGGCAACGCTAGCAGCACGGCATTGATGTAATAAACGTCCATCATCAACCCCGCGATAAGGCCCAGGATCAGCCACTGCCGGGCGGTCCGACCGCCCAGCGTGCGCAGCCAGTACCAGAGGAAGAGCGCCACCATGAACGCGGACTGCGCATGCGACCAAGACGGATTGAAATACATGTAGACGGGCAGCGAACTGCCGAACCAAATCGCGAGCGCCGCGATGAACGCCCAGGGCTCGGCCACAAACCTTCGCGCGATGCGGAAGGAAATCCAGACAGCAGCAAATCCATAGAGAGCCGTTGCAAGCGCCATCGCGATCAGATACGGGCGCGAAAACCCGTTGGCGGCGATGTGCGCGCCAAAAGCGTCCGCGGCCTTCACGAATCCGTGCGCCACAAGCAAAAATGGCGCCCAGAGAATGGCCGGTCCCACAGCGAAGTGATTGTTCAGGTGGCCGGTCGGCGTGAATTGGCCAGGATCGATCGATTTCCCGGTTCCGTTTACGTCGAGCCGCGACATTTGAAAGCTCGTGTTTGCGTGCATCCAATCGTTGCGAAAATCCAGGCTGTGCTCGATGAGTGGCGCGCGGGCAAACGCGTAATAGCCCACGCCATCACCACGCACCCAGGGATTCACGAAAGGCAGCGTGAACAGGAAGAGCAGAATCAGGATCGCTTCGTATTTGCTCAGCTTCTGCACGGATGCGTGTCCATCGCCTTTTCTAAACGAGCTGGCCCGGCGTTTGAGAATCCTTCCTCAAAACGGCTATCAGCGAGAGAGGCGGGAGCGGCAACCACGGATCGATCCTACGGAAGAGGGGCGTGAGAATATTCAGCATTCGGATCTGGACGCGGCCAAAGGTCGTCCGCTGCAACACCTTTGCGTTGAGCCACCAGGCGGGCACGCCCGGGCGGTTAAATCTCACGATGCTCTCGACTCGAAACCCAGCCTCTTTCGCCACAGCGGTTAATTGCTCCGTGGTGTAACGCCGGCAGTGCCCCAGAACTTCGTCGAGCGTGCCAAATAGCCCGGGGCCGTACGGCACGAGCACGACAGCGCACCCATCCGGTTCGAGCACGCCCCAAATATTGCGCAGCGCGCCCACATCATCAGGCACATGCTCGATCACGTTGAGGCAAACGACTGAATCGAATCCCTGCCCTTGGGGATACGTCTCAAATTTCTCCGCGTCCGTATATCCGACCCGCATGTAGGGACGAGTGGGCCGCAAGGTTAGAAGATATTCCAGATAATGGGAGTTCACATCGGTCGCCCAATAAATCGAGCGCGGCATGAAGTGCAAAGACATGTTTCCGCGGCCCGCGCCAATTTCGAGCACGCGATCGCCCAGATGAGGCGCCACGATATCCGCCATCCAGCGGTTGAATCGCGGCGCGCGGTTCATCCGTTCGAGGATCTCGCCGCCGCGCTCGTCCGTCTTGTAAATGCGGTCGGAAAAGGCGTAGTGCGCAATGGCCCAAAGAGCACGCACTCCGTCTTTCCAGCCAATCTTCTTGCCCTCCGCGTAGGTGCGACCTGAATAGCTGATCGGGACCTCGAAGATCCGACTGCCGCGCTTGGCCAGCTTGATGGCGAGTTCCGGCTCCACGTCAAAAGTCGCGCTTTCCAGGGGAATGCTCTTCAGCAGGTCGGTGCGAACCATTTTGTAGCAGGTTTCCATGTCCGTGAGGTTCAGATCGCAGACAAGGTCACACAGAAAGGTAAGGAACTTGTTGCCGAGCGCGTGCCGGAAAAACAAGGCGCGTTTGTAACCGCCGGACATAAATCGCGACCCGAAGACGGCGTCGGCTTCTTCCGTGAGAAAGAGCTCGACCATCGGCAGCAGATCGCCGGGATGATATTCGAGGTCCGCGTCGTGAATTACGACCAGCTCCGTGTCGGCGTGCTCGAGAGCCGTGCGGATCGCCGCGCCCTTGCCGCTATTTTTCTGGTGGCGCTCCCAAACCCATGTGAGTTTGGGATCGACGTCTTCGCCTTCGAGAGAAGCGCGGAAGCGCGCGAGGGCCGCAGGAGTCCCGTCAGACGAGCCATCGTCCACGACGATTATTTTGATTCTTTCGAGGAGCGGCGATTCCGCGAGCACCTGCAATCTGCGCAGGCTGCTCTCCACGAGATATTGCTCGTTGTAAGCGGGGACCAGGACGGAGAGGGTCGTTACGGCGCGGCGCCTGGAGTTCTCGCCGCGAGGAGAATGGGAAGCGGAGTCTGCCTGTTCCACTTGGGTTCGGCGATCTCCCGGCGGATTGTCCGAGGCGGTGCTCATGATTTGTTTGATCCTCGGCATAGGATACGCCAACCAAAGAGGGATTCAGAGCAATGTGTCTAATCGACGTCAACAAAGGTCCACGGGTTCAAGCTATCGCGAAGACAGCGTGGATCAAGGAAGCGTCGCCGCCGCGGACGGGCTAGCTACGGCCGGAACATAATCCACCAGGCTCTTTGTGCGGAAGTGTTCGGCCACGTTGTCCACAATCGTGGTGAGCGGCGTAGACGGCCGGAAACCGGTGAGAGCCTGCAATTTATCGAGCGATGGCATCCTGCGCAGCATATCCTCGAAACCGGGCTCGTAAGCGCGATCGTAAGGAACATATTCGAGCTTGGAATTGCTTTTGGTCCGCTGCTTCACCAAGTGCGCCAGCCCTTCGATCGAAATCTCCTGATCCGTACCGATGTTCACCACCTCGCCGATTGCACGGTCATTCGAGGTCAACCGGAGAAGCGCCTCAATAGTGTCCTTCACGTGGCAGAAACAACGCGACTGCTGGCCGCTGCCGTAAATCGTAATCGGGGAATCTTCCAGCGCCTGGCGCACGAAGTTGGGCAGCACCATCCCGTATCGCCCGGTCTGCCGCGGTCCAACGGTGTTGAAGAATCGGACGACCATTACCGGCTGGCCCCTCTCTTTCCAATAGGACAAGGCAAGAAATTCATCCAACGCTTTCGAAGCCGCATAGCTCCAGCGGCCTTTCACGGTGGGGCCAAGCACCAGATCGGCGTCCTCGTGGAAGGGGATTTTGTCGCTCTTTCCGTACACCTCGGAAGTAGAAGCAGTGACCACAAGCTTCTTTTTCTTCGAAGCCGCGTCCAGAACCAACTGTGTTCCATACACATTGGTTTCAATTGTGCGAACCGGGCTTTCGACGATGAGCCGCACGCCAACCGCGGCCGCGAAATGGAAGATCACGTCGGATTCATCCACGAGCTCGGCGAGCAGATGCTTGTTTGTAATCGAGTCGAAGGAGTAGTGAAAGCGGTCGCGCCCCTTCAGGTGGCGGATGTTGTCCACCGAACCGGTGGACAGGTCGTCGATGATAAAAACGCGGTCACCGCGCTCCAAGAGCGCTTCAGCCATGTGTGAACCAATGAAACCGGCACCGCCAGTAACTAGATATCGCACGGTCGTCTCCTAGCTCGAACGGTCTGCATCGTTATCGGGACTCATAGGAATTGGGGAACTTCTGGCCACATCCTCGCCGTAACCGTAGCCGTAGGCGTACGGATAGTAGCGATACGAGTAGTAATAGTCGGGCGCGCTCGAATCCACGCCGTTGAGGACCACGCCGAGCAATCTCCCCTTCACGGCTGCCAACAAATCGCGGGTCCGGGTGAACGCTTCTTTCGGCGTCTGGCCGCTGCGAACCACGAGGAGAACCCCGTCGGTCAGCGCGGAAATAATTACCGCATCGGTTGCCGCCATCACCGGCGGCGAATCAACAACGATGAACTTGAAACGGCGACGAAGTTCGGCGATGCCGTCGCGCATACGGTGCGACGAAAGCAGATCGGCCGGACTTGGCGGGACAGGCCCGGTCGTCAGCGCCGAGAGATTCGTAATCGTGGGATGGGGCACGGTGACGTCCTCCAGCGAACAAACGCCCGCAAGGTAAGAACTCAGTCCCGCGTCCCGGCTGCACATGAGATTCAGCGCGCGCCGCACGCCTGGTTTCCGGAGATCGCAATCCACGAGCAATGTGCGATCGCCGAGTTGTGCCAGAGTCACCGCCAGATTGACGGCTGCGGTCGTCTTGCCTTCGCGGGGCAAAGCGCTTGTGACAAGAAGCACTTGAGGCGGATGCTCGGCCTGCGACAACAAAAGGGACGTTCGCAGAGCACGAAAGGCTTCGGAAATTTGGGATTTGGGTTGAACGTACGCGAGAAGTTCTACACGCGAGCCATTTCCACTGCCTTCTGTTTCTCCCGAAAGGCGCGCAACTTTTCCGCTGCGAGCGCTGATGCTCGGCAGCGTCGGCACCACAGCGAGCGAGGGGAGCCCTGTGAGGCGCTCGACGTCGTCCGGCGATTTCACCGTGTTATCCAGGTATTCGCGGAATACCGCCAGCCCGATTCCTCCCACGATTCCCACCAGCAGCCCGAGCAGGATGTTACGCGTCCGCGCCGGACCGGACGGAGACGTCGGCACGAGCGCCTGATCCACAATCCGGATGTTGCTCGACTTCAGCCCAGCCTCGATCTGCGCTTCTTTCAGCTTTTCATTGAGACCGTCGTAGAGTTGCTTCGTCGCGTTCGCGTCGTTCTGCAAAATTCCGTATTCCACCAGCTTTTCGGACTCTTCGTTCGCTTGCGCTTTCTGCTGGTCGAGGTTCGCCTGCAGGATCGCCAGCCGATTCTGTGCTGTCTGGTAGTCCTCTTGCGCCGTATCAGCAATCACTTTGTGGGCATCCGCCAGTTGCTTATCGACTTCCGCCTGCTGATCGGCAATTTGCTGCACCTTGGGCCAATTCGGTCCGAACTGCGCCAGCGCCGCTGCGTGTTGTGCCTCCAAATCGCTCTTCTCTTTCAGCAGGCCCTGAATTACAGGATTGGAAATGGCAGCGGGCATCGCGTCTACGTCGCCGGAGATCGCCATCTGATAGAGAGCCTGCCTCTGCGCGAGGTCTGTTTGCGCTTCGGTGACTGTCTTGCTCAAATCGGCAAGCTTCTCTGTGGTGATATTCTGGCCTTGGTTGTCGCCAAGCTCCCAAATCTGGTTCTGCCGCTCATATGCAACTCGGGCATCTTCCGCGTTCTGCATCTTCACGCGCAAATCTTCAAGCTCTTGCGAGAGCCAGTCCGAGGCGTCCTGAATGGCCATTTGGCTGCTACGGAAGTCGGCTTCCTTGTAATTGAGGAGGTGCGCATTCACCACTTTTGCAGCCAGCTGCGGGTCTTGCGCGCTGAAACTCACTTCGATCAGAGTCGTATTGGGTACGCGCTTCACGGTCAGCCGACCGAGAAACGCCCCGAGAATCGCCGGCCTATCCACCGTCCCGCTCTGCGTAAAATCCGAGGCCCCGTTTCCGCCGAATTCGGGATACTGGCCCAAGTTCAGGGACTTGATGGTCTGGAGCGCGAGCGTCTCGCTCTGCAACACCTTGGTTTGCGTCTCGATGTAATCTTCCTCATCCATGTACTGGTCGTAGTCGTCGGAGCTTGGGAAAGGAAGAACGCTCTGAGCATCCCGGTCCACTTCCACCTGCGCGCTCGCCTCATACACGGGCTTCATCTTGAAAGTCGCGATAGTTACGAGGGTGACTACGGTGAGAGCAAACGTCAGGATGAGCAACTGATGCTTGCGAAGGATGATGAAGTAATCAAGCAGGTGGGGTTCTCGCGGCGCTTCCCAAGCTACCGCCGGCGGCGGGAGAACGGTAAGAGCGTCACTGGTCCTGCGATCACGAAGCGCGAATCTTGTCGCTTCTTCCATCGGTTTTCGGTCCGCTTTCCTCGAGCCTGAGTCGGAACTTGAACAACAATTGCTAATACGCCACTCGGTAGATGGCCAAGCTTGTACCGATGCCAATCGCCGCTTCAGAACCCCGCGCCAGGGCTCTCTTCCCTTTGCTGTCGGGGACGTACAAAATGTCGTTCGTCTCGAGGGGAACGTCGTCCGCTTTGTGATTTTGAATTTGCTTCAGGTGTACGCGAATTTCGATTCGCTTCCCCGTTTTTGGATCGTTGCGCATGATCACGGAATCATCGGCCTTCGCGAAACTGGTCAATCCATGCGCCATAGCGACTGCCTTTAGCGCCGTGATCTGGTCGCCGTGAGCCTGGAGCACGTATTCACCCTGCTGCGCTATCCCGAAACCCAAGACGTAAACGACGCCCGCGCGCGGCACAGTGATAATGTCGCCACCGCGGACCTGAATGTTGTAATCGGTGTTGCCCGAATCGAGCAGCTGTTTGAGCGGAATCTTGATTACGTCCGCGTCAGGGTCTATATCGGGATCGGTCGCGCCCACATCTTTCGCGCTGACTGGTTGCACGTGGTCAGGCGTAGGCGGCAGATCTCGCGTAACGATAATCGTGGCCCCCGCATCGTCCGCAATCCCACCAGCATTGGCCAGCACCTCCAGCAACGTCGTCGGCCTCACGATTTGCATCACGGTCGGATGCCCTACCGCGCCCACGATCGTGACGGGCTGGCTGGCTTGTTCCTTCACGAATACGGAAACCTCCGGGTGGGCTACAAGTCCGTCGGCAGAAAGCACCTGCTCGATGTTTTTCTCCAGTTGAAACGTCGTGAGCCCAGCCGCCGGAATGGGATCCGGCACTAGAGGGAAGCTAATCACACCCGAATCCGTAACGCGCACGTCGCGGGAAAGCTCTGGAACGTCGAAGACGTCAATATGCAATACGTCGCCCGCGCCGAGGGGCGGGTCCGTCGTCGAAGCTCGGGCGAGGGCCGCGAGCTGTTGTATCTTTTCGTTTGTCTGTTGCGGGGTAGCCTCGTCCTGACTCTGCGCCGCCAACACGCCTACGGCAACCGTCGTCGCCAACGCACATACACTAAAGCATCTGAGCCAGTCCGTTACCCATCGGACCGTAACAGCCATTGAGAGAGATGACCCCAAGACACTATGGCGTAGTCTCTCCTTAGGTGTCAACAAAGGATTGTCTGTAGTGGAAACAGGGTTCCGCAGTAGCCAACATACGGGAAATCCCCTAGTTCGGGCGCTCCAAAACCGCTGCAAGGACGGGCGTTACGTGCCGTTCTCCGGCGGACGGCTGCGCTTCATTTCGGTTCCGTAGTGGAACACTCTCGCTGACGCCGAATTCACGGCCGGCGCAGTCGCCAACGCCGCTTGAACGAGGAATAGCAGAGCATTCGAAAAAATGTGGAGATTGAAGTCGACAAAGCTATGCAGCAACAATCCGACCACGGCCGCTATTGCCCCCGCATGCAGCGCGCGAGAGAAATGCCCTTGCTCCGCCAGATAGCCTTCCCTGGCCCCTTCAAATAGCAAAATCAGAAAGGAAACGCCGCAAGCACCGCCAAGCAGCCCGGTTTCCGCCAGCGTCTCGGCATAATCGTCATGAACGTGATCGACTAATCGCCCGTCATACATCGTCTCGTACCGCGGGTAAACAACCACTGTAGTACCCAGCCCGGTTCCCATCAGAGGGTGATCGAGGAACATGTGAAGCGCGCCCCGGGTCATCGAAATTCGCTTGCCCGTCGAGATCTCCTCGCCCGTGCCCGGCTCAAATCGCGAAATGGCACGCTTCGCGCCGACCCACCCAATCAACAGCACCGCAGCGGCCACGGCCGCCACAATCGGCCCCACGCGCAATTTATCGGTTCCGCGCCTGTTCCACCGAAACGCCGCCAGCACGCAGAGCGCCGCACAAACACCGATAATTCCTCCACGGGAACTCGAAAGCACCAGCGCGCTGATTGGCACCAACGTCAACAAAGTCATGAGCGGCACCAAGTCGCGCCGGATCCCGCGCAACATCAGCAGCCCCAACCCCGTCGGCAGCGTCAACTCCACAAACCCAGCGAAATGGTTGCGGTTCACAAACGGACCAAACGGCTTCACGCCGGATTGCACAGTCTGAAACCAATAAATCTTGTCGCCCGAGGTGAAAAACTGAATGATGGCCTCCAGCGAAGCCGCGAAGCACAAAATCACCAAGAACCACGCCAGGACCTGCAGGTCGTCTCGCGTTCGAAACGCCTGCGTCGTGAGAAAAAACACAATCCAGCAGGCGACCGCGCACAGCAGTTCCACCCGAGTCAAAAACGGGTACGCCGTCACATGAAACAACAGCTGCGCAGCACCGACTCCGCAAAACGCCAGGAGCGGCCAGTTCAGCGGATCCCACCGAACGTCGACCCGCGCATCGAGAAGTGCGCTGATCGCCCACACGGCCAAGAGCAGCGCGGAGCCAATCTCGACCAGAGACCCGGACCAAGTCTCCACAGCACCGTAAGATGCGACCGCAAACGCCAGCAGCAGGCAGATCCCCGCGCGCAACACTTTCCTCATTGTGCCTGGCTCGACTGTGGCTGGCTCGGGGCGCCTTGCAGCGGCGTCAACGACACGTCCGCAATCCATACCGTCCCGCTTAACTTGTTGTCAAAGCGCGCGCTCGGATCTCGAACCAACTGCACGGCCAGATAGTGGGTTATCGGTGGCGTGTTCACGTCAAGGTCAACGCTAGTCCAGGGATTCGTTCCGATCAGATTATCCGACTGGATCTGCAAGCCGCTATGCCTCGCATCCGAAACAAGAAACCGCATGCCACTTTCCGTGGTGATCTGTTCCGTTCGCATCTCGGCGTGGAAGTGATACGATCGCCCCGGCTCAACGGCGGCATATTCCAGAGGCTCGGTGATATTCACATTCGCGCCCCCATTGAAATCAAGCCGCACCGACCTCCCCTTCGCGTCGGGCGTCGAATCATCAAAGTCAATCGTTGTTCCCGGCTGGCTCACCCACTGCCAGCCGAGCCCACCATCCGGAAAAGCTTCTTGAAAATATCCATCTGAGATCAAGGAATCGCCGCTTATCGCCAATCCCGGCTCTTGCGCTGCCGCTACCGCTTCGTTCCACGCAGGCAAGGCGTCGGCGCTGTCATCCTCTTCAAACAGCTCGGAGAAAAAAACGAATGTGCGGTTAAGCGCCACGGGCTGGTGGAGCGCCGTCAACCTTTGCCATACGGCCAGCGCGGGCTTCCCCTGATGAATTTTGCTGAAAAAATCCAGAGCGGTTATATAGGAATTCACATCGGCAGGGATTATGTTGTCAAGCAGCCGATTCACGTCTCCGCTCGAATGCCAGACGCGCGATATCGCCAGCTCCAGAAGGTCGGGATCGCCCCGCACGGCAAGTTGAATCTCCTGGTAGGCCTGATCGTCTTTGCCTTCGCGGAGCAAGAAATTGCCGTAATTCCAATCCGCCAGCGCCGACGCCGGATACACGCGATGCGCCTCTTCGTACGCGCTTTCTGCTGCAGGATCATTGCCGTTTGCATCGTAGGCACTCGCAAGATCCATCCAGTAATCCTGTGAAAGCGGATCGATCTTAACGGCGCGCCGAAATTCCGTGATGGCCTTCGGGATATTGGGGTCGGAAAAATTCAGCAGGTAATATCGGCCGACGCGATCCCATGCCTCGGCATCGCCAGGGACAAGAGCGGCGCCCTTTTCCATTTCAGTGATGTTGCCGATGAGGAAGCGATGATTCGCGAGCCATATTTCACTCGCCTGCCAAATCAATATTGCCGCAACCACGAGGAGCGCTGTAAAGATCGGGCGGCGCAGCGTGGGGCTTAAAACCATCGTACCCATTCAGGCGTAATCTGCAACGAACGCGCGTCCTGCGCAAGCGCAAACTGAGCATGGCCGCCGCAAAACCGCGGACCGGACTACTTTTCGCCCCTCAAATACACGATCCCAGCCGAAATCCGGTAGGCCACCTGGTGCGGATTGGCGCTCGGTACGCTGAAGCTCGTTTCGCCGTAGTCCCCTTCCACCAGGCGAAGCGACCAGTGCCGCTTGATACGCACGTCCAGGCCGGCCCCGGCTTCGAACGAAAACCCGCTGCTTGTCGTCACCTTGCTCGAAAACCCCCCGGAGGCCGGAGCATAAAGGTAGTAGTAACCTTCGCCAATCATCACGTGCCCAAAAAGCGTCAACTTCCGATGCTTAAGCGGATAAAACTCCGGCCCGACCAGCCCCGAGTAGACGCTTAGCGTCTGTGCGGTCCCGAGGCTGCTGGCGCCCTGTTTTCTCACGGCTGCGGTACCTTCGGCGGTTATGCCGACCCAGGAAAAAATGTTGTATTCGCCGGAAATATAGCCGCCATTGAGCTTTAACGTCGTCGACGCGTTCGGCGAATACGCCCGGTACGAATACCCTACTGAAAACTGCATCTTCGGCGTCGCACGCACGTTGTACTCCGCAGGCTTCTGCGGAGTTTCCGGCGCGCTGGAAGATTCCTCGCTGGTTGGCGTATTGTTCTGGCCAGGGATGTTGTGGGTATCGTCTTGCGCTCGCGCCGCCGTCGCGCACAGCAGCACGATGCACAAAACTATTCCGGCAAACTTTTTCATTCAGGGATCGCCCTCGCTTCTAATTTCGACCGCCGGCAGCTTCGTGCCGCGGTTTCAGCGCAATCGATCAATGCGGTGCTTCTTTGCGCCCAACGTGCCCTGTGCTCTTGAATGCCCTTGCTTGGACGCGGCTCCGTTGACGCGGGTTGGATAGCCGCAAACTCCGCTCGCGCTTGCATTTTTCCGGCGCACCAAGATAGCGCAAAATCGCCGGTGCCAAAAATAAAAAAGGCCGCCCCGATCTCGAGGCGGCCTCGTCATTCTGTCTTTTTATTCTTACTTCCCGCCCAAGCGAATAATAATCCCAGCCTTCACTTTCCAGTTGTTCTGGTTAGTATTGCCAGTCGCCGCACCGGGCTCGAACATCCTAGTCTGGTCCCAATCGAATTCACCTAGACGAACTGCAAAGTTGTGGGTGAGAGAAACGTCCACTCCGCCGCCTGCGTCCACCGCAAACGAGCCATCAGTCGCTACGCACGGGAACGTGCTGGCGCCGTCCGGCGGAATTGTCGCACTTCCGCAGCCAGAATACCCATCAACATTGGTGAGGTCCTCCCGAAAGTGGGCCAGACCGAACTCTACATGCGCAAATGGAGTGATCTTGTGGTGTCCAATAGGATAGATTTGTGGGCCCACCATAAGACTAGAGAAGCTATCGTTGCCCGGGACGAATAGGTCGTCCGGCGCGTTCACGTGTGTCCAATCAAAATCCGAAACAACTCCAATGAAACCATTCAAATTGTAACCCACCGTTACGAAGAAGCCATTCATCGCCATCCTGGGCTCGGAGGCATTCGTCGTGTTGACGTCATAATTTGCATTTGGGAAATTCGGTGCATCGAACGAACGATACGCATACCCGCCGCCGATCTCAAATGACGGTGTGTCCACCCCTTTAAATTGCGCCGCCGCCGGCAAGGCCATCAGTCCCAAACAAGCAACTAGCCCCAACCACTTTTTCATTTTCGTGACCTCCGTCTAAGATTCACCCGCGGTTCTTTTAAGTGCTGGATTCCCAAATATGAACACTTCCGATGCAACGCCAGTTTCACATGGTTGCATGAGTTCTAGAGCGATCAACATCGTCGTTGAGTGCCGAAACGGATATCCCCTCGAAGGAACTCGCAACTAACCATTTTATTGTCTGTGGCTTATCAGATGCTGGGAGCTACTAAAAGAGGGCTTTCTCAATGAACGAGGCAATGCCCTGGCGCGTCCTAGTCGGTCTTGCTTTTCTCCTCGATCACGGCGCAAAGCCGATCGAGCAGAAGCGGATCGCCATGGGGGATCAAGCGCAAGATGGGAACCTTCTGAACCATTTCGCCAAAGAGCCGGAAGTCGCGCCCACGACGGGCTGGATCCAACAAGCTGACACCATAAGAATTGGCAACCAGCGCAAGCAACTGTTCACGTGCATTCATCTTTTCGACTCGGGGTGCATCGCGGCTCGAAACCCTCTCTCCAAATACAAAAATCGCCCTGATCCGCGTCGGATCGCATTGAAAATTGCTGGGAGAGAGTCTCTGCTTCAGGGGACTCGAAGCAGATTTCGAGTCGGCCGCAGTTCCGCGAATCATCGCCGGCGACTCAGGCCACAGCGACACATGCGGGACGGCAGGAGTCGCCATGAACTCGCCCTCCCGTTCTAGGATTGACACGATGTCATCTGCTAGGAGTGCATGTCCGCGCTGTGCTAAGGCCGCAGCAGTGGTGGATTTGCCTGCGCCAGCGTCACCCAGAAACAGAACCGCGCGGCTTTTGATGACGATCGCGCTCGCGTGAAGACACACCGTCCCCCGCAGCAAAAGCATCAACCCCATTACCGGACCCAGAAGGTACGCCACTGCGTCATCGAAGCTTGAGTTCTCGGGCCACGAACCCCAGATCTTGCCCATACTCGCCTGCAGCCAGAACTCGGGCCCGTCGTCGTAGATCAAGTGGCTTATTTCGCCTGCGGTAAAGATTCTAAACGCAGGCCGCCCGGACGCAGTCAACAACGAGCTTGTGAACGAGAGCCTTTCTCGAAACTCGGTCGCAAGCGAGCAGGGACCGCAACCAACCACTATTTCTAATTCTGGATTTTCGACTTGGACGCGGGGCAGTCCAGGTATGGCAAGGTTCGAAACCGCGGAAAGTCCGAACAGTCTGTAACCGAAGCTCACCGCACTTAGCGAAGAGTCGTATGAGCGCGTATCCCGCGTCCACCGTCGGGGTGGCCCCCGATGCCGACTTTTTGCGTCAAATCCTCGACCTTGCCGTAAACCGAAAGCACAGGGGGCTCGTAGAGCTTTTTCGGAGCGGGCTTTTCGGGGCTGCTCATTACGAAACCTCCACCGACAATTTATAGCGAACTCCGCGATATGACTGCAACCAAAAGTTGAGGCAACCCACGCGGCTACAGGAACTTCCGCCTAGCCAATACGGCACTTCGGGCGTGAACCTATCCACATCCACATACTGTTCAATCTCCTCATCCCACTTCCACCACGAAGCGTCGGAGCCCCCGCTCGCTTTCAGCGCGGCCAAGGCGGGATCTCCCATAAGCGGCGCCTTGGGCCTGTTTAAAACGGTTTCGGGAAGTTTTCCCCTCATTGCGTCTCGCTCTAGGCGTTTCCTGAGGAAAAGCGGGTAGGGAGGAAGAGCCATCACAAATTCGACAACCCGCAAATCAAGAAACGCGTATCGAACCTCAAGCTGTTTGCGCGTGAATCCCACGTCAGAGGCTTCAAACATCCGGGCCCAGTGCGGCAACTCGAGCGCTGCGTGCCCATCGGGAAGAATCGGATGCGAGGGCGAAACCTTCGGCAGCAGGCCGGCCGTCAGCCGGTCCTCAAGTCGCAATCGACGAGCGAAATCCGGAGAAATCCATTCGGGCGGCTGCAGACTGCTCCTCGCCTCAACTTTGCGCACCGCCCGGCTATGCATCCGCCCTCGCTTCTTCCATAGACAACCTACGGCCGCACCAATCAACGTCGCGAATTCGCCGCGCTTCGCCAGGTCCTTCAAATAAGGCGTCAGCTGAAAATGCATCAGGTTGTCGATACCTTCGCCATCCAGCACCACGCGCGCATGCTGCGCCACGGCTCCAAACTGCTCGTATAAACCTTCGGCGAGCGGATCATCAAGCGGCTCGGGCATCGCGAAGTCTGCATCAGCGAACCCGAAAGGCTTCACGTGATCCATTGAAAGAATCTCGATTGGAATCTTCAGGAAATCGGCGGTCTGCTTGGCAAAATAGCCTTCCCGGTCCCCGATCAACTGTTCGTAGGTGACCGTGAAGGCCTTCAGCTCGGTTCCGGTCTTACTGCTGACTTCCCGCGCCGTCGCCGCCACTGCTCCCGAGTCCATCCCTCCGCTCAAAAAAATGGCAGCGCGATCCACATCCATCCGCTCCGCCACCGCCAGGCACAAATTTTCGCGGAAATGCTCGACGTACTCTTCGTTTCGCTTGTAGCGAATCCTGCCATCCACCGGCACCGACCAATACCGCCTCGTCCGAGCCTCTGCGACCGATACGCTGAGGAAGTGAGCCGGCGGCAGCCTCCGCACGTCTTTGAATGTGGTCGTCTCTCTGTTGCAATTCAGTCCGAAAAGCAGGAAATCGGCCACGGCTTCGTCGTTCAGTTCGTCCGAAACGCCGGGATGCAGCCGGACGCAATCCAGCGTATTGCTGCAAAGAAAAAAGCCCCGTGTGGCAGCGTAATAAAAAGGCTTGATCCCGAAATGATCGCGCGCGCAGAAAACCTTCTTCAGTCGCTCGTCCCAGATCGCAAAGGAAAAGTCTCCGCGGAGTCTCTCCGCGCAATCGTCTTTCCAGGCGAGATAAGCATGAAGGATCAGCTCCGCGTCGCAGGCGCTTCGTTCAACATCCCGCCCCGCGCTTAAAAGCTGATCGCGAAGCTGATTGCGCTGGTCCAGCCGCGCATCGGAGACGATCCAGCGGTCTTCGATACCGATCGGCTGCTGTTCATTCGCCGAAGATCGGGTGGTCCGCAACAGTGCGTGCCCCATACCGATAATTCCCGAACAATTCGTCCCGCGCCTATCTGGGCCACGGAACGAGAGAAACGAGGTCATGCCGCTCACGAGCATGCGGTCCACGGGCGCGCCGTTGCGCTGCAAAAGTGCCACGAAGCCGCTCAATGCAGTTGCCTCGCAGCAATGGCGTTCTCGCCGCCAAATGGAATAAACCGCCGGTATTCGTCGCTGGGGTCATTCAATACGGCCCCTGCGCACTCCACCCACGCGTGCGCCTCGAATTGTCCGCCGGCTTTTCTGCCGCCAATGTGAACCTCTGCATCGATGCCGCGCCGCCGCAAAACCCACCACAAACCGATCGAACGCTCCAGGCAAGTGGGGCGAAAGAAAAGCCGCCGTGCCGCACCGGCATTCAGCCTCGCAATACGGTTCGATACAGCGCGCGCTTCGGAGGCCTTCGAAGAAAGTTGGATCGCTTGGTCAGTCGGGTCAGGAGGGAAAAAAAACGAAACAATGGACATCCATCGGCGATAACCGGCAATCCGCAAGGCGGCGCGCGTGGCGACGATCAACGCGAGAGCTTCAACGGCGACCCTTCGGTCGCTTCGGTCCAGGCTCCAGAACCTCTTCCAGGTCCCCATAAACTCGTAAACACCCGCGATCTGCAGAAGTCGCGTCGTCGAAATTGAAGAGCGGCCGCGCGGTGTCTACGCCGCTCAGAATTTGAAGTCCGGTTAAAGAGCTGCTGCGCCTCGCACCTCGATCAGTCCTTCAGTTCTCATCTGTTCGAGGAGTTGCAGCAAGTCCTGTTCGCAGCGGGCGGATTCAACTTCGTACTCATCTAGCAGAACGTCTCGCAGTTGCCCGACGCTCTTCGGTTCGCCTAGCAGATTCCAGACGCGTGTCCCCACGGCGTTCATGCCGTAATAGACGCAGTTTTTCATGTTGAGGATGGCTGATTCATCCCCAAGTGCGCAAGATACCTGCTCCGGCGTGGCGACTACCACCGAATGGAGCGAGAGAGGTTCGTCCACCGTGTGCGCGTGACCCTTTCGTTTCCCGCGGGCCAAGGATGCGGGTTCTGAGCTGGCGGAAAAATCGGGTGTTTACGGTACCGGGAGTTGCTCATAACGGACCAGCCCCGGCACTTCCGTTGGGCGATCCCGCCCAACCTTGAACACCAAATCGTTTCCGGCAAAACTCTGAGGCTAGGCGCCGAGCCGCTTAACCCCTTAGGCAGCCCGTTCACCTCGCAAACAGTGTAATGACATTCCTGGCGTCAGGCAACTGCTTACGCGGCAGTCCTACAAGGGTTTTGCTTTTCTTGCGCTATCATCTCCCGCGTGCTCCCACTTCCATGGAGAAGAATGTATACCGGCGTCATTTTTCCGGAGCGGCCTTCGCTCCAGCGGCTTGGCTGGGGATGCCTGTGCTGGTCAGCAGTCTCTTTAAGGCGGCAGGATCGGAAACTGGCGGCAAACAGGTGGTTTCAACGCATAGATACGCTTGGGCTTTTGCGGCGTCCATAGCAGGCAAGATTTCCTTCAGGGCCCGCGGCAACGCGCCCGAGGTGAGGCGCTCCGGCGTGACGCGGAGGACTGCTTTTCCGAAGCGATAGACAGAGTGCGCGGCCTTTTCCAATTCGTGGGCTTGGGCGTCTTTCGCGGCCCCCGTGATGATTACTTGCAACGGATGGCGAACATGCAGAAGCGCCGCGAGTCCGTACGTTCCAGCGAATAAACCGTACTGTGGGATCAAGCCCACGAAGGCTTCGAGAGTTTTTTCCGCCCATTGATGATAGAGGCGTTCGCCAGTGAATCCGTAAAGGCGATCGAGAAGCATGGCGGCCACGGAATTCGCTCCCGGCGTTGGCGAATCCTGCAGCGGCTTTCTGCGAACTTCAAGACCCCCCATTGGCGGAGCGTCGTTGGCGCGATCGAAAAAACCGCCGCTGTCGGCATCGGCGAAACGCCTTACCGCGAGCTGCATGGTGCGCTCGGCGGCCGCAAAGTAGCGCGGATCGAGTGTCGTTTCAAATGCGTCGAGCAGTGCTGTGGCGCCGAAAATCTGATCGTCCAATGAGCCGTCGAGCGGCGGCCCACCGACTCGGTGGAGGAAGCCGCGCGATTCGTCCCAGCTTTCAGCGAGCAAACGCTCGAGCGTCTTCAGCGCGAAAGCGCGGCAGTCTTCCCGGTCCAAGACGTTTGCTGCTTCGAGATAGGCAGAGACAAACATTGCGTTCCAGCTTACGTAGAGCGTTTGGTCGATGGCGGGAGTGGGGCGGCGTTCTCTACGGGTCGCCAAGAGTTTCGATTTGGACCGCGAAATGATCCGCGCAACTTCCATTTCCGAGAGCCTCAGATTGTCTGCGATTGCGCTGACCGGCTGGGCGATCCACAAAACATTTTTTTCGCGGTTGTGGTGCATTTCGCCGATTTCACCGACGTCGTAGTAACGCTCCATCACCCGCGATTCTTCGGGCGAGAGCGCGGAGCGAAGTTCGGCGAGCGTCCAGGTGAAGTAATCGCCGTCATCATCGAGAGTTTGGTCCGCATCCTGGCTGGCGTAGAAACCGCTGTGCTGCTGATCCGATAAAACTTCGCCGACCCAGGAAATAATGTCTTCGGCGACGGCGCGATAATAGGGATTGCCGAAAGCCTGAAAACCGTGGAGATAATTTTTCAGGAGCTCAGAATTGTCGTACGACATTTTTTCGAAATGCGGAACGCACCAGCGCTCATCGACCGAGTAACGGTGGAAGCCGCCTCCGATCTGATCGTGGAATCCGCCATTGGCCATACCGTCGAGCGATTTTTCGATCACCGGCCGTAAGGGCGCGCCGCCCGGCCAGTTTTGTCGCTCCAGCAGCAGATCGAGAATCGCGGGGTGTGGGAATTTCGGAGCGTGGCCGAAGCCGCCGTACGTCTGATCGAAGAGTCGAACGGAAGATTCGACGATATTTTCGATCGCCGAAGGATCGAATTCTCCTCGCGCGCCGTGAAAGATTTCCGCCTTCGCAACGGCTTCTTCAAGCGTGCGCGCGGAATTATCGATTTCGCCGCGGCGTTTCTCGAAGGCTTCGGCGACGGCGAGGAGGATGCGTTTGAAACCGGGGCGGCCCATTGTGTCTTCGGGGGGGAAATAAGTGCCGCCGAAGAAGGGTTTGCCCTCCGGGGTGAGGAAGGCCGTGAGCGGCCAGCCACCTTGGCCGGAAATGGCGCTGACGGCGGATTGATAGCGGGAGTCGACGTCAGGGCGTTCGTCGCGATCGACCTTGACGGCGACGTAGAGCTTATTGATGAGGGCAGCGATTTCGGGATTTTCGTAACTTTCGCGGTCGATCACGTGGCACCAGTGGCACCAGACCGCGCCTATATCGAGGAGGACCGGTTTTTGCTCGGTCCGCGCCTTTGCGAAAGCTGCTTCGCCCCACTCGTGCCAGTCAATGGGCTGATGCGCCGCGGAGCGGAGATAGGGGCTCGCGGAATCTTTGAGGCGATTTTCGCGGTGTTCGGTCACGAGTGAAAAAAGGCCCTTTCTTCTCGATTAGAATTCGCGGATCTGCTGAAACTGCTTGGCTTAGACGAATTTCTAATCGCCCTTTCTCGATTAGGATTTGACTTTTCTGTCTGGAGGGGCGAAAGGTGCGAAGTGGGCGTTACGCGTAGATTAGAAACGGAAGTTTTGTTGCAGCTAAAGGATTTATGGTGATTTCTAATCGACACGCGTCGATTAGAAATTGGCGTGGGACTTTCGCCCAGGCTATTGAGCGCGGGGCCGTGTGGGCCCCCTAGGGTCGTCGAATGCTCAATCGATATCGTCATAAAATTGCGAAGCGAGTTTACCACATTTTTACCCTATTTGCAAGAGAATAATAGCAAGACATCGAAATTTCCCTAAGCCGGGCAACTATTGGATGGGGCTCTGGTAACCAGTATCGCGGGGATCGAGGGGCTTGCGGCCGGCAAAGCCTTCGTCCTGGCGATGATAGAACCGGATACGATCTTCGCCCAGTTTCCAACAGAGATAAACCTCCTGATTATCGATGCGGGCGGGAAAATCGAGCAGGCCTACCTCGAGGTCTTTGACGATGCAGCCAGTGGACTGAATGCGCTCAAGCGCAGCTTCGACGGCATCGTGGAGGCGGTTGCGTTCGACGCGCTGCTTGGCTATTCGCTCGTAATGGACCTGTAGGCCGCCGGAGCGGCCGATACGTTCGGCAAGAAGGGCGAGCTGCTCGTCGTAGCCGGCGAGTTTACGATTCGTTTCCATCGCCTCAATGAGGATCGGCTCGAGCTGGACGCGAAGGCGTTCGGCTTCGGTGAGGGAGAAAATTTTACCTTCTTCATCAGCCATTTAGCGCGAGCTCCCAAGAAGCACGGTTTGCTGGAAAGTCAAAAGCAAAGACGCCCGCCCAAAAGGCGGCCGGTACGAAAACCAACTTCAACTGCAAAAGCGCCCGACTGAAAAGCGAGTCGGCCGCTACAAGGTCAACGGCAACAGCGAAAGGAGAACTGCAGATCCTTCGCCGCTAAAGACAAAATGCGCGGCTCAGGATGACAATCTGGTGCCTGGCGCCGCAAGCGCCGCGCCCGCCTACGACAGGCAGGCTGAAGACCGCGGCGCAACGTTGGAACGTTTCCGACATCGCTTAGCCGCCGATGAAAACCATGGAACGAGCGGGCGGCACGAAATCGGGCTCGTTGATGCGATGGCCTTTCTCCTTCTGGGCGACGATAGCACGAATTTCGTTTTCGATGTCCGCATCGCTGGCGGCGCCGTGGAGCAGGAATTTCAGATCGTGATCTTCCTTGCTGAAAAGACAGGTGCGGAGCTTGCCGTCCGCCGTGAGGCGAATGCGCGAACAGTGACCGCAGAAGGGCTGCGAGACCGGCGCGACCAAACCGATTTCGCCGCGGCCATCTTCGAAGCGGTAGCGGCGAGCGGTCTCGCTGCGTTCGTGCGCGACCGGGACCAGCGGCCAGCGCGCGGAGATGCGGCTATGAATTTCGGCAGCGGTGACGACGCGATCGCGGGTCCAGGTGTGGCCGGCGTCGAGCGGCATAAATTCGATGAAACGCATGATCAGGTTGAGGTCGCGCGCGAACTGGGCGAAGTCCTCGATTTCGTCGTCATTGAGGCCGCGGACAAGGACGGCATTGACCTTCACCGGGCGGAGCTTCGAAGCTTGCGCGGCTTCGATGCTGGCGATGACCTGGTCGAACGTCTTGGTGCGGGTGATGGCTTCGAAGCGGTCGGGCTTGAGCGAATCGAGGCTGATGTTGATGCGGTCGAGACCGGCAGCGATGAGGCTATCGAGGCGTTCGGCGAGCGTGAAGCCGTTGGTGGTGAGCGAAAGATCCTTCACGCCAAGGGCTTTCAGGCGCGCGAGAAATTCGGCGACGCCCGGACGAACGAGGGGTTCGCCGCCCGTGACTCGCACTTTACGGATTCCCATGCCGACGAGGATACGGACGAGGCGTCCGTACTCGTCAAAAGAGAGGCGTTCGGCGCCGGGAATATCGTTTTCGCCCGAGCGGCAGTAGACGCAGCGGAAATTGCAGCGGTCGGTGATGGAGACGCGCAGGTCCGTGATTTGGCGGCCGAAATTGTCAGTAAGCGCCATGGGCATGTGGCCGTGATGTCCGGGAGCCATTGGATGTCCGCGGACCTACGGGGATGAAAGAATTCTACGCTGGCAGGGGCGGGGGGGCAATCAGGCGGTTTGGGTGATTTGGGAGGAATCAGAAATAGAGTCGAGAGTGGGTCAAGCAAGGCGAGATGGTGTTGAGGTATTCGAGATTTCCATCTTCGAATGCGCTTTGAATCGCACCGCAGAGCATGTCCGCGAACTGAATTCCCTTGCACTCATGGCTCTCAAGCGGTTGCATTCGCAGGATGGTCGTACACGGAACGTGGAACCAGAGCAGCGTCTGCAAATAATCGGGGAGACTATTCCCGCTCTGAACTTTTATCGAGCGCGGATCAGGGATGATATGGACTTCGGGGTATTGCCTCATTCTGTTCAAAAGGCAAAGCCTGATCATGTAGTTGTAAAGCTTGTTGGCGTCCGTGCGAATGTGTGACTGGACGTTTTCCTTCTTGACCGTGATCGCGTGAAGGTGAACGTCGGCGTTGGCCCGGCAGAAGTCCTGTGCTGTGCGCGCGAATTCAGCACGCTCATCGCGGTGCATCATTGACCATTTTTTCTCAACATGAATTGGCCAGTTGAACTTTTCGTAGAGTTTCTTGATAACCCGTTTAGGGAGATGCTTCTTTTCGGAGGGCACACAGAGTGCTGCTATCGTGAGATACCGGCTGGATCCGCCTTTGCGAAAAGGCGCTCCAAAGCTCCAACCCAAATCGCCGCTTTCGTCGAGATAAACGACTAAAGGCATAAAAAAAGGGACCCCCGATTGGAGTCCCTTGAATCTTTTTTAGAGGAATGGCCCCTAGGCCCGACGCGCTTAGAGCGCGCTTACGATACCCGGGCGGGCGTCGCAGGTTCCCCAGGATTTACCCATTCCAAAGGCATTTTAAGGCTTCGGATCGCACCTAGCAACCCATTTTTTAACCCTTTTGTGCCCAGTGACTTGACCGTCAGTGAAGAAGCCCTTATATAGGCTTTCAACGAGATAGTAGCGCGTGAGAGACCATTGCCTCGTAACGGCTAGCAATTAAAGGCGCGGCCGCGGCTCAGGTTGCGGATTTCCTTGCGGTAATCGGGTGCGTAGATTTCGATGGTGCGGCACATTTCATAGAGGCGGGAGCGGATGCGCTTGCCGATACGGTCGGTGAGGGAGTCTTCAATCATGGGCGCGCGCATGCCGGAGATGCGGGACGGGGCGGCGCCGTTGGCAGCAGAATCGACGTCGAGATAATTGGTGGTGAGGAGGGTGACGCGCTTTTCGTTGTAGCGCGAATTGAGGATGTGGCCGACGGTTTCGAGCGCCCAAGGCGAGGGCTTGCTGGAACCGAGATCGTCGAGGACGAGGAGTTCGGTTTTGAGGACGGGCTCGAGGACGCCCATTTCGGTGGATTGGCTTTCGGGATTGTAACTATCCTGAATTTCCTTGAGCAGTTCGCGGTAATCGTAGAAAAGGCCGGTGTGGCCGCGGAGCACGATTTCTTTCAGGGCCGCGACCACGAGATGCGTCTTGCCTACGCCGCACGGGCCCATGAGCAAGAGGCCTTGCTCGGCCTGCATTTCGCGCAACGGAGAAAACTCCTGCGCGAAACGTTCGACGACGAGTTTGGCTTGAGCGAGACTGCGGTTCCAGGAGTCGAGCTCGGCGCGCGAGGGACCTTCAATTTCGTTGTCGGTTTCGTAATTTGCGAAATCGCAATGGCGGTAACGCTCGGGAACACGTGCTTTGGCGAGGGCGCGGTCGGTGCGATCGCCTGTGGTGCAGTCGCAGGGGACGGCCCAGACGGGCTTCGCGCCGGTGGATGAACTGGAGCCGCCGGAAGCGTTTGCCGCCAAGGCCTGCGATTCTTCCGGGCGCTCGACGGTCTTCCAGCCGCTGCCATTGCACAGGGGGCAATCCGGGCGCGCCATCAAAAGAGCGTAGTGCAGGATGGGGATTCCGCGCAAGGCGGTGGATTAGTGGAAGTCTAAAATGGTTGTGGAAAGCTTCCTTAGGCGCGAAGCGCTTTTTTTATTGCGGCCTCCGGCCGGGCGTAACTCCGGGCCGGAATTGGCTATTCTGATGGTCCTTCGTCGCAACGTGTGCAGCGAACCGCAGATCCTTCAGGCCGCTTCGCGTCCTTCAGGATGACAGGTTAGGCCGGATACGCGGAGAGGAGATCGCGGATGAGCTCGGTTCGGCTCCGCGGCGAGAGACCTTTTTAGGAGGAGCCTTTGCGGATTGTTTCGACGCGGATGGCGTGGCGCGGGGCGGCGCGGACGATGGCGTTGCGAGAGCGGCGGTCGTCTGAGGCACGGAAATTGTGAGCTACTTCGGTACGCACGAATTTGATGAATGCTTCCATTTGCGACTGCATATCCGCCATTTTGTCGCGCATATTGAGGATGATTTCGATGCCGGCGAGATTGACGCCCAGTTCGCGGGTGAGGTTGAGAATCACTTCGAGGCGTTCGAGATCCTGGTCGGTGTAAAGGCGCGTATTGCCCTGCGAGCGAGAGGGCGTGAGCAGGCCGACGCGTTCGTAGAGGCGGAGGGTCTGCGGATGAAGTTTATAAAGCTCGGCTACGGCGCTGATCATGTAACCGGCCTTGGCTTTTTTTCGACCTCGGGCGACCATGGTGAATCTCCGTTCACGTGCAACAGCGACTGCAACAGCGACTGCAAATCACACCTGCCCACCGAGAAGCGCGCGCGAAAATCGCGCGCAACGGCGGCCGCTACATAAACAAAGGCGACGTCAAAAGCACCCGACCAAAAGTCGGCCGCCGCGAAAACCCAACGGCGAAGGCAAACTGCAGATCCTTCGCCGCTAAAAACAACAGCGCGGCTCAGTATGACAACAAAGACCAAGGCAACCAGCCCGCATCACAGGGCGGCCTTGGAAAAAATTTCGCTGCGCGGGTCCGCGGGCTCAAGCTTGGCTAAGTCTTTCAGGAGCGTGCGGACGCGCTCGTCCTCCGGCTTCGGGACGACAACCTGGACTTCGACGATCTGGTCGCCGCGCTTACCCTGGTGGCGCGCGGAGGGAGCGCCTTTTTCGCGCAAGCGAAGCTTCGTGCCGCTATTCGTGCCGGGCGGAATGCGGACCTGGGAGCGGCCGTCGATCGTGGGCACTTCCACTTTGGAGCCGAGCGAAGCCTCGGTGACCGTGATCGGGACGACCGTGTAAAGGTCGTCGCCGCGACGATCGAAAAACGGGTGCGGCTGCACGTTCATGATGATGTAGAGATCGCCGGGAGGCCCGCCTTGCACGCCGGCATTGCCGCGGCCGGCTACACGGACGCGCGAGCCGGTATGCGCGCCGGGGGGAATGCGGACGTCGAGCGTATCGACTTTTTGGACGCGGCCTTCCCCGCCGCAATTCCGGCAAAGCGTGCGCAATTTGCCGCTGCCGCCGCAGCGCGAGCAGGTGACCTGGAAGCGCATCTTGCCGCTGGTTTGCGTGACGCGGCCAGTGCCGCCGCAGGTGGGGCAAGTTTTTTCTTCGCCGGGTTCGAAGCCATTGCCATGGCAGACGTTGCAAACATCGAGGCGCGTAAAGCTGAGTTTCTTCACGGTGCCGCGCATGGCCTCGGCAAAGGAAATATCGATCTGGTATTCGAGGTCGGTGCCAGGTTCGTGTTCGCGAACGGGCTGCTGAGCCGCGCCGGCGCCGCGGAAAAACTGGCTGAAGAGGTCGCGGAAGCTGCTCGAATTGCCGCCCGCCTGGCCTCCGCCGAAATCGAAGCCGCCGAAATCGAAGTGAATATCTTCCGGCGAAACGTTGCCGTAGCCACCGCCGGGAGGAACTCCGCCGGCGCCGGGAGTATTGAAGCCGAACTGGTCATACATCTGGCGCTTTTTCGTATCGGAAAGAGTGTCGTAGGCTTCCTGGATTTGCTTGAACTTTTCCTCGGCGGATTTGTCACCGGGATTGAGGTCCGGGTGGTATTTGCGCGCGAGTTTACGATAGGCGGCGCGAATTTCTTTGGCGGTCGCTTTGCGCGGAACGCCGAGAAGCTCGTAATAATCGGTTTTCGTGGTTGTGGCCATTGGCAATCAGACGCAAAAGGCCTCGGGCCTCCCCGGCAAGCGCCGGGGAGATCCGAGATACAGCGATGCTGGTGTTAGTTCGGGCGCTTGGAATCGTCGACATCGACGAACTCGGCGTCGACTACGTCGCCCTGGCCGCCGGGCTTCTGCTGGCCGCCTGCACCGGCCGTGCCTGACGGGCCGCCGGGTCCGGCGTTTCCAGCGGCGGAAGCGCCGGCCGCCTGCTGCGACTTATAGAGCGTCTCAGCGATGCGATGCGATGCCTTGGTGAGGCTTTCGATCGCGGCGTTGAGCTGATCGAGCTTGCCCTCGTTGAGAGCGCGACGGCCCTCTTCGATGGCTTCCTCGGCAGCCTTGGCGTCGGCATCCGAGAGCTTCTCGCGGTTTTCTTTGATCAGCTTCTCGGTCTGGTAGACCATGTTGTCGAGGCGATTGCGCGCGTCGACTTCGGAGATGCGCTGCTTGTCTTCAGAGGCGTGAGCTTCGGCTTCCTTGGCCATGCGCTCGGCTTCTTCCTTGGACAAGCCGCTCGAAGAGGTGATGGTGATCTTCTGCTCCTTGTTGGTCGCGGTGTCTTTGGCCGAGACGTTGAGGATACCGTTGGCGTCGATGTCGAAGGTGACCTCGACCTGCGGCAAGCCGCGAGGTGCGGGTGGAATTCCGACCAATTGGAACTTTCCCAAAGTGCGGTTACCGCTGGCAACGGGACGTTCACCCTGCAGCACGTGAATTTCGACCGAGGTCTGATTGTCCGCAGCCGTCGAGAAGATTTCCGATTTGCGAGTCGGAATCGTGGTGTTGCGCGGGATCAGAACGGTCATCACGCCGCCGAGGGTTTCGACGCCGAGCGAAAGCGGGGTGACGTCAAGCAGGAGAATGTCTTTCACTTCGCCGGCGAGCACGCCGCCCTGAATCGCGGCGCCAACCGCGACGACTTCGTCCGGGTTCACGCCCTTGTGGCCTTCGCGACCGAAGAGCTTTTTGACGAGCTCCTGGATCATGGGCATGCGGGTCTGTCCGCCTACGAGCACGACTTCGTTGATCTTGCTCGTATCGACGCCCGCGTCCTTCATGCACTTCTCGCAGGGATCGACGGAACGGTCGACGATGTCTTTGACCATGGCTTCGAGGCGCGCGCGGGTGAGCTTCTTAACCAAGTGCTTCGGACCGGTTGCGTCCGCCGTGATGAAGGGCAGATTGATTTCGGTCTCGAGCGTGGTGGAAAGCTCGATCTTGGCGCGTTCAGCAGCGTCACGCAAACGCTGCAGGGCCATTTCGTTGCCCTTGCCGTGGAGATCAAGACCTTCGTCGCGCTTGAATTCCTCGATCAGCCAATCGACGATGCGCTGGTCGATGTTGTCGCCACCCAGGTGCGTATCGCCATTAGTGGCTTTGACTTCGATCACACCTTCGCCGACTTCGAGGATCGAAATATCGAAGGTGCCGCCGCCGAAGTCGTAAACGGCGATGGTCTCCTCTTTCTTCTTATCGAGACCGTAGGCCAAAGCGGCGGCCGTGGGCTCGTTGATGATGCGCTTCACGTCGAGACCGGCGATTTTGCCGGCGTCTTTCGTGGCCTGGCGCTGCGCGTCATTGAAGTACGCGGGGACGGTGATGACCGCTTCGGTGACCTTTTCGCCGAGGAAGTCTTCCGCCGCGGTCTTCAACTTTTGGAGAATCATCGCGGAAATCTCCGGCGGGCTGAATTCCTTGCCCTGCGCGAGGACCGCGACGTGGTCTCCCTGCTTGACGACTTTATAAGGGACCATTTTCATTTCTTCGCTGACTTCGTCAAAGCGCCGTCCCATAAAGCGCTTAATCGAATAAATCGTGTTTTCCGGGTTGGTGATGGCTTGCCGCTTGGCCACCTGGCCCACAAGACGTTCGCCGCTCTTGGTGATGCCCACGACGGAAGGGGTGGTGCGTGAACCTTCCTGGTTGGGGATCACGACAGGCTCGCCGCCTTGCATCACGGAGACGACCGAGTTGGTCGTGCCCAAATCAATCCCAATAATCTTGCTCATCAGTAGCTCCTAAGTAACGAACGGGCCCGGAGGGGCGGGTTCGCATCCTCTGCACAAGGAGCATAATACAGGTTGAGTGTGTTATTGTCAAGTATATTCTATACGCCTGCATGTAGCTGATAGTAAGAGGCTTAGAATAAGACTGCCTCTGACGGGACCGGATGAGCCATTGCAGACGTGGGGCGGGCAAAGACTAAGCGGGTTTGAGCATCGAATTGTGCGAAAAGAGGATATTTGGCCGCGGCAGGGATGTTTCGGCCGCGCTGGAAGGTCGTTTGAAAAAGGACAAGAACGCGGGCGGCGGTCAAGAGTGGTGTGGTACATTTCGCGCTACAATGCGTCTGTCTAGCCATAGGGTGGAGTAAAGTTGCCGCATGGGGCCGCAAGTTAAGTTGGCGAGAAAGAGAGAGTGGATCGGTGCGCTGGCGTTCGGCTGCGTGTTGACGGTCGGACTGTGGCTGGCGAGCGCGAGATTGAGTGCGGCGGCGGGTCAGGAGCAAAGGCCGGCGGGCGCGCACAGAGTGGCGGCGCATTCGGTGTCTGAGCTGGCGGCGCCGGTAAAGACCTACGGAATGAAGTCCGCGCCGATCACGGTGGTGGCGTTTACGGATTATCAGTGCCCCGGATGCCGCGCGCTTTATGAAGAGGCCCTGAAGCCGATGATTGCGGATTATGTGGCGTCAGGGAAGGTATACCTGATTCACCACGATTTCCCGCTGGCGATGCACCAATATTCGGGGCAAGCGGCGCGATGGGCGAATGCGTCAGCGATGGTGGGCGATTTCGGCCCGGCGGAAGCGGCGCTTTTCGATAACCAGCCTTCGTGGGCAGAGAACGGGGACATCTCGAAGTATGTGCAGCAGGCGTTGCCGCCCGCAGATTTCCGGCGCGTGGAAGCAATCATGAAGGATTGCACGACGCCGGCACCGCAAGCGACAACACCGGATGTAGATCCGCTGGGAAAGAGCGGGCACGGATGCCCGGTGGACGCGTACATCGCACCAGACATCAAGATGGGATTCGGCGTGCCGGTGAATTACACGCCGACGTACATTATTTATTACGAGGGCCAAAAGATCGCGTCGAGTTCGGATATCGTATCGTGGCCGATCCTGAAGCAGTTTTTCGATTCACTTCTGAACCGGTAATCGTGCATCATCGCTGTTCCGGAAGAGCGCGGACGCTCGCATCATATAAGAACGGAGACTAATTTGAACGCTGATCCAGAAATGAAGCGGCATTCGCGTGCGAAAGTTCGTGCGTGGAAAAGTGCAGCGACGAAGATCGGTTGCGGAGCGGCGATGCTGGCGCTGATTGCAGTCTCCGCACTGACGGCTACGCCGCAAACCACGCACCACGTGGCGCATAGGTCGCCGGCAACTACGTCAATCAGCGCGCCGGTGAAGGTTTACGGCACAAAGGGCGCGCCCATCACCATCGAACTATTCACCGACTATGAGTGCCCGATTTGCCGCAGTTTCTACGAGCAGACACTGCGCTCGCTGATCAACGAGTATGTGTCGGCAGGGAAGGTTTACATCATTCACCACGATTTCCCGCTGGCGATGCACCCCTACTCGGGGCAGGCGGCGCGATGGGCGAATGCGGCAGCAACGGTGGGCGAATTCGGCTCGGCGGAAGGGGCGCTTTACGATAATCAGGACGCCTGGGCCGCGAATGGGAATATTGCGCCGTTCATCGCGCAGGCGATGCCGCGGTCTGATTTCGAGAAGGTCGAGGCCATCATGAAGGATTGCACGACGCCGGCGCCGCAAGTGACGCAGGCAGACGTGGATCCACTGGCCAAGAGCGGCCATTCGTGCCCGGTGGACCCCTATATCGCGCAGGATATCGAACTGGGATACAAGGACGGCGTGGACGCAACACCGACGTACATCATTTATCACAACGGGCAAAAGATCACGCAGGGCTCGAGCTTCGTTTCGTGGCCGATTTTGCGGCAATTTCTTGACTCCATTTTGCAGCAATAGGAAGAGACGTTTGGTTTCGGGCGTCGCGTCAAGGGGGTCGAAATGAATCGACCGGGGAATTCGAGGCCAGTTGCGCGGAAGGCGGCGAGTTTGCTGCGGGTTTCGCTGCTTGCGACGGCGACGGCTTTTTGCGCATTTCTTTTCGCACCGGGGCCGCTTCGGGCAGCACCCGCCGCGACGCAAACGCGGGGACGTTCGGCGCCTGCGACTGCCCATGCGCCGGATAAATCGTATGGGGTAAACACCGCTCCGATTCGCATGGACGTTTTTTCCGATTACCAGTGTCCCTACTGCCGCGCTTTTTACGACCAGACGCTGCGATCCGTGATCGCCGATTACGTGAGCACCGGGAAGGTTTATCTGGTGCACCACGACTTTCCGCTCGTCCTGCACAAGTATTCCGGCGAAGCGGCGCGCTGGGCGAACGCGTGCGCGGAAGTGGGCGAGTTTGGCCCGGCGGAAGCGGCGCTTTACGACAATCAGGACGAGTGGGGCGCGGACGGAAACATCGCCAAGTACATTTCGGCGGCAATGCCGGCCAGCGATTTCAGGCGTGTGGAAGCCATCATGAGAGGCAGTGCGATGCCCGCGCCACAAGCGACGGGCTCGTCGGTTGACCCGATGGCGAGCGTTGCTCATCCCTGCTCGATGGATACCTATATCGCGGAGGATATCAAGGCGGGGTATCAGCTTTCGCTTCCCGGCACGCCGGATTTTGTCATCACGTTTGAGGGGCACGCGTTCGCGCCCGTCGACTCCGCTGTTTCGTGGCCGGTGTTGAAGCAGCTGTTCGATACGCTTTTGAAGCAATAAGGAGCGATATTCATGGAGCCGTCGTCGCGCGAGAAAATCTGGAAGGGGGTGATGCTGGCCTGCCGCATCGCACTGGGAATTATTTTTATCGTCGCGGCCGTCTCCAAGATCAAGCCGCTACAGGGCCTTCCCTGGAGCGTGGCGTCGGTGAAAACGTCGCTCGCGATGTTTGCGATGGGGATCGACTCGTACCAGATTCTGCCTGCGTGGGCGGTTACTCCGTTTGCGCAGATTCTGCCATTCTTTGAATTGTTTCTTGGCTTGTGGCTGATCAGCGGCATCGCGCTGAGGATTTCGTCGATCTTTTCGACGCTCGCTCTCTGTGGGTTTATCGCGGCGATGGCCTCGGTGTGGCATCGAGGTCTTACTGTGACTTGCGGCTGCTTCGGGCAAGGCGGGCCGCCCATCGGGCCGAAAGACATGTTGCGCGACGGGCTGCTTTTCCTGCCGCTGAGCCTCGCGCTGTTGATTGGCTCGTTCCGAACGAATCGCAAGGGTCCCAGGGTGACGGCGGCTTCTGCCGTCGCTGTGCCGGACGCCGGACGATAATCGGGGGAAAATCGGTTCCGGACCGCTCTTGATCTGTGGCCCTGACTATCGGGGCTTTCCGCTCCAGTGTCAGTTCCGTTTCGACGGGATCGCGGGAGTTTGCAGGACAGAGCCTTGCGTGAGTGGGGGCCGAGTGAAACTGAAGGCAGCAATCGCCGCGGTCCTTTTCATCATTGTACAATTTGGACTTGCGATCTTCGGCTGGGGCGGGTTCGGACCGTTTTTTTCGCACCCCGCCTTTATTGCCCTGGTTGCTTCCACGGTGGTGCTGACCGGGGTGTCGCTGTTCAGCCAAGGTAACGTCAGCTCGGGAGAAAAGGAAGATCGCTCGAATCGCTGGGTGCTTTGGGCGTTCACTGCGATCACGCTCGTGATGGGGTGGTTGCCCGCGTATACGGATCGCATGGATTTCTGGAGCCTCGATGGAGACGCGATGCGATGGACGGGCGTCGCACTCTTCACGGGTGGCAGCGTGCTGCGGATCGTGCCGGTGTTTGTGCTGGGCAAACGGTTCAGCGGATTGGTGGCGATTCAGCCGGGGCATACTTTGATGACGACAGGCATCTACAGCAGCATCCGGAACCCGAGCTATTTGGGCCTGCTTATTTCGTCGCTGGGGTGGGTTCTTACGTTTCGATCGGGCACCGGCTTGATTCTGGTGGCTTCGTTGCTCATACCGCTCGTTGCGCGGATGAATGCAGAAGAGCGGCTGCTGCGGGAGCAGTTTGGCGCGGAGTATGAGGCTTACTGCGCACGCACGTCTCGGTTGATCCCTGGAATTTATTAGGGATGGCGCCAAGAGAGCGAAATCCGCTCAACACCCGATTTAAAACGCCGCAACTGCTCGAACGAGAACGCGGCGCACATCTTCAGGTCTTTCCGAAAATCATTTGTCTGCGCAGCGTTCCCGCCACGTGGCGCCTTTGAGGATACCGGCCGTTTACATGATTGATGGACGCGAATATGTGGTGCAGGCCGCGAACGTGCTGACGGAAATCGGAGCGCCTCCGATTTCCCCGGACGAATTGGCGAAAGTCCAGGGGTACTATGTATTCGCCTTGCCGACGACGGAAAAGGCTGCGAACGCCGCGACGACGGCGAAACACTAAGAGGCGCCCCTTCGAAGAAGGGCGCTAGAACGAGAAGCGCGCGTAGAGGTAAACCATTCGGTTCGCGGCAACCGGAACCGCGAGGGATACAGGCTGGAGGAAATCTGACTGAAAATTCGGGGGCGGGGGCGAATTCAATACGCCGACGCGCGTTCCGTAACTCACCTGGTTGAATGCATTGCGCGCATAGATGGTGAACGTGAGGCTGTAGCGGCCGGAGGGCTTGCCCGAGGCGCTAGTGGAGGCTGGAGAAGAAGCGCCCGAAGTGGAAGGCGTTTCAGCCTTCGGCCCAAAGGTGAAAGTTTTCGCCACACCGAGGTTCACGTAAGACTGAGACGTCCCGGTCGCCAAGTTGATCGGAATCACGCTCTCGCCCGACCCCGCGGGCGGCAAGCCGTTGTAAAGATTTCCCCAGGGCGAGGCGAACACGGTCTCAACGTGCGTGGGATCAGCCGAGGTGGGTGGGTCAGGCGGCAACGCCGTGAACGACGGCCGCGCGTTCTGCGCCGTACCACTCGTGCCGTAAAGATTTTGGCCGGAGGTGATGTTATACGGCTGGCCAGACGAGTACACCTCGAACATCGTCGCCTCAAATCCGTATGGCAGCGTGAGCGAGCCGCCGACAAATATGCGGTTCCTGACGTCGAACGTCGTGCGCCCATAATCGAGCGACGGATCGTAATAATCAGAGAGCAGGCCATTTGTGGTTCCGTGCGCGCTATTGAGCACGTAGTAGCTGAAAAGGTTCAAGTGCTTGCGGATGGTACCGTTGAAATTCACGATGAACTGGTTTTGCTTGAAAATACCGCCCGACTGGAACTGATCGATGTACCCGGCGTTATACCCAAAAGGATAGGTTGCGGCTTGCGGATTTGCCGGGTCGAACGTGCCGGGCAGAGGCGTATTGATATTCGCGGTGTAGATTTCGTGCACGCCGCGCGCATTGATGTAATTGAGCGTAAGCGTTGTGCCGTGAAAGAGCTGCTGTTCGAGAGTTGCCGCAGCCTGCATCGTATAGGGCGCATGCAAGGATGGAGAAATCGTGTCTTTGGTGGGCAATGAGGCGTATCCGCTGAGTTCGGCCGCTGTGGGAATCGTGGGGAAGAAGGCCGGATTCAGGACGTCATAAGTGACTTGCGTGGCGCCGTTGAAGCGAATTGCATTCAGCAAATTCGATTCGGGGAATCGGTCGTAGAAAATCCCCCAGCCGCCGCGCAGCACGGAACGCGGCGCTCCCGCTTTTGTTTTTCCGATACCGTAAGCGATCGCCGCTCGCGGGGCGTAGTCAGCATGATCGGGAATGCCGGTCTGCGTTTCAAACCTGAGCCCCATGCTGAGGGTGAAATTCGGCTTCAACTGCCAGTCGTCCTGGACAAAAAGGCCAGCGTCGAAGAGATTGACGCTCGCGATGGGAGAGCCCACACCCAAAGTGAACGCGATCGGATAGTCTGCCGGCGGAACGGCCTGACTCTGCGCAAGAGCCGTTTCGGCCGCGATGTAAGCGTCGCTGCTAGCGAAGGTGAATGAGCCGTTTGCCGTTGCGAGCGAGGAATTCCAGTCGTTCTCGTCCCTGAGGCGGGCGCCAAACATCAACGTCTGCTTGCCCTTCACGACCGTCGTGTAGTTTTGAAATTCGTAATGGTTCTGTATGTCTGTGGAGGCTCCCGCCGTATTGCCGCCCGCGTTCACGTAGCCGGGAGCACTCGCTGCGTACACCGCGGAAACGGGGGCATTCGCGGTGTAGTCTCGGAGATACTGGAAGCGGGTTTCGTTGACGATGGTGTCGTGAAAAATCTGCGTATCGGCCACCTGCACCTGATGCTCGTTGGTGATGCTGTTATAGGCCTGGCTGGGGAGGGTGTAGATCGAGATACCGTCGCCCTTCTCGTTGTTGCCCCAATACTGGTAACGGAGCGTGAGCGTATTGTTGGGTGTGATCTGGTAGTCGATTGAGCCTCCGCCGCTGATGCGCGACCGAGGATTCGCAACAGAGAGCGCCCCGGGTGTCACCTGAAATGTATCCGGGTCCTGCAAAGCGCCGAGCGAGAGCTGATTGATCCCGCGATGCGAGAGCGTGAAGGAGAAAGAAGTTTTCTTGCTGAGAGAGCCGCTTAGGTCGCCTTCGTAGAGAACCATGTAATAAGGCAAACGGCTGCTTGGCTGAACAAAAGGGCTCCAGCTATTAAAGGCTTGGTCGTTGGACCAAATAAACCCGGAACCATGCAGTTGATCCGTGCCAGGCTTCGTAAGAATCTCGATCCGTCCGAACCCGACCGAGTCATACTCGGCCGAAAAAGGATTTTGATTCACTTTGATTTCGCGGATGGAGGACTTTGGAGGCAGCTGCCCGGCCGTAAAACCGTTCACGTACATCTGGCCGCCGTTCGGTCCGGTGGCTGGCCCCGCCAGCGCCTGCAGGTCTTGCTGCATCTGGTCCGGATCGTCTGACAGCGCGTCGAGATCACTCCCCTTGAGATTGATCGCGCCCGCGTTCTTATCGGGACTTACTTCGAGAGTAGGAGAGGTGTCGGAGACTTGAACGTGTTGCTGTTCGATTTCGATGGAAAGTTCGGCGTCAAACGAAGTGGTCTGTCCTTCGCTGATTGAGATTCCCTGTCTATCGAAATCTTCAAAACCGCGGGCGGAGACTTTGATTTCGTAGGTGCCGGGCGGGAGTCCACGCAGTTCATACGCGCCCTGGGTATTCGTAGTCGCCGTGCTCGGTACGCCGGTTGTAGAGGTCGCGATCACGCTGGCGCCAACGATGGCAGCGCCGGAGGGGTCCGTTACAGTGCCCCGGAGGCTTCCCGCGCCGTATTGTCCGTAAACTCGGCCTGAGATCAGCAGGCACACCACGAGTAGCGAGCCTATGCCGACCCACCCGAGCGAAAAGCGGCGCCCCATTTACCCTCCTGCCACTCGGTTCTTCCACCGGATGCGATGCTACCAGATAACGTTGTAATTCTTTTCTTATACACCTGTGGAAATTCACAGGGTAGTAACGACCTGTACTTGAGGACAGGACCATGCATATCCCCTGCTTCCGCCTGTCGAAACGGGTCCTTCTAAACGAGGTGGCGTTCTGCTAGCGTGATCTGGCCGATATGAGCGCCAAACTTCCATCTATTGTAATCGTTGGGCGGCCGAATGTGGGCAAGTCAACTCTTTTCAATCGCCTTACGGGTACCCGGCGCTCAATCGTGACCAACGAGCCCGGAATCACTCGCGACCGCATCTACGGAACGGCTGAATGGGAAGGCCGCCCGTTTGAAGTGGTGGACACCGGCGGAATTGTGCCCGAGGATAAGGCCGGGATACCCGGAGAGATCCTCCGGCAGGCGCGGGTCGCGATCGAGGACGCCACCTGCGTGGTACAGGTCGTCGACGGCCGAACGGGGCCACTGCCGCTCGATGCTGAGCTGGCGCAATTGTTGCGCAAGGCGGGGCGTCCGCCAGTGATCGCGGTCAATAAAGTCGATTCGGCGAAGCAGGCAGACCTGGCCGCGCAGTTCTACGAATTGGGCGACCAAGTCTTCGGAGTTTCCGCTGAGCACGGGTATGGAATCGATGCCCTGCTCGATTTTGTGACCAAGGATTTTGCCAAAGGCGAAGTGGCCGCTGCTTCAGCGGGGGTGAACATTTCGATTATCGGGAGACCGAATGTCGGCAAATCCACGCTGCTTAATCGCTTGGCGGGCGCGGAGCGAGCGATCGTCTCCGATGAGCCCGGTACAACGCGCGACACGGTGGATACGGTCGTGGAACGCAACGGGCGCACGTACCGCTTCCTCGATACGGCGGGCATCCGGCGCAAGGGCAAGACGAGGCTAATTGCCGAAAAATTGAGCGTGATCATGGCGCGGCGGCATCTTGAACGCGCCGATATCGCGTTGCTGGCGGTGGATGGCTCAGTCGGCGTGACTTCGCACGACGCGACAATCGCGAGTTATGCTGAACAGTCCGGTCGTTCCGTAATCATCGTGATGAATAAATGGGATTTAGCGCTTGAGGCGGCGCAAAAAAAAGCCGCGTCGGAAAAAAAAGGCGCTTCGAAACCAGTGAATCCAAACAAGTTGCTGGCGGATTACGAAACGATCGTGCGCGAAAAATTGAAATTTCTTAGCTACGCGCCCGTGGTGTTTTTGTCGGCTCTCACGGGTCAACATGTGGCCAGGCTCTATTCGATGATCGATCGCGTCGCTGACGCACGGCAGCGCCGCATTTCGACGGGTGAACTGAATAGATGGCTAGCAAAGGTAGATCTGGAGCGCGGTACATCGCCGGCGAGCAGACAAGTGAAAATCTACTACATTACCCAAGCTACGGCTGCTCCTCCCACATTTGTGCTCTTCACAAATCAAACCAAGCCCCTACATTTCAGCTTTCAGCGATTTCTCGAAAATCGACTGCGCGAACAGTTCGACTTCACCGGGACGCCCGTTCGGTTCACGCAGCGCCTGAAGAAGCGAGAGTCCAACAGTCGCCGCGAACGGCCTGCGAAGGGTGCGGCCCGACGCTAGTTCCAAGCGAAAAAGCAGCGCGGGCGCGTAGAAGCGGCCTGAAACGGGTTGAACGCGGGCGCAAAACGGCCTACGATACGTGAAATGGCAACACCTGTAACAATCCGAATGGACGAGCCCGAGGAAAAGCTCTTCCGAATCGGAGAGGTGAGCCGGCTGACTGGGATCAAAGCATTCGTTCTGCGCTATTGGGAGCAGGAGATCCCCGCTCTTCAGCCGGTAAAGACTCCCACCGGCCACCGTCTCTACCGCCGCGAAGATATCGAGACCGTTTTCGAGATCAAGCGGCTCCTTTACGACGAAGGGTTCACGTTAGCCGGCGCTCGGAAGCACCTCAGCGGATCGCAGGCTGAATCCACTCCGGTGCGAGAAAGCTCGCAGCTTTCACTCAACGACAACAGCGCGGCAATTAGCCCTGCTCCCCGGCCCGTAAGATTCTCGAAAGCGCGGCAACAAACTCTCACCGAACTCCGCGAAGAGTTGCTGGCAATCTTGACCCTCCTCGAAGGCGGGTGATACGCTCTTTAAAGCCGTTACAGCGGTCGGGACGTGGCGCAGCCTGGTAGCGCGCACGCTTGGGGTGCGTGAGGTCGCTGGTTCAAATCCAGTCGTCCCGACCATGTTTCTAACCCGCGATTTGGAGCCTTCATGAAAGTAAAAGTGAAAATTAACGCCTCGATACAGGCGATTGCCGTGGCTTTTCTCTGCTCAGCCAGCTTTCTGCTCGTTCAAAATCACTCAGCCTCGGCGCGCGCGAGGCTGAGCGCCTCGAGGCCGATGGCGCAGGATCAGTCGCGGGCTATCGCCAATGGCGGCATATCGGTACCCGGTTGGCAGGGGGAGGTGGATGCGGCCGAGGCCGGGCGCGGTATGTCCGTGAGCGACGCAAAGCTGACTGAAGAAAACGGCGTCCTCCATGTGACGACCGGACCAGCAATCACGTACTGGGACCCGAAGAATGTTGCCAGCGGCGACTACACGGTAAAGGCGACATTTACTGAGCCAAAGTTCATGAATTTAAACACGCATCCGCACCCTTATGGGATCGTGATCGCGGGCGACGACATGGGCACACCGCAAGCGACTTACCTTTACTGCGCGGCTTACGGCAACGGCACGTTTATCGTGCGCGGCATGGGTCCGCAGCCATTCCAGATGAATGGACGCGGCGCCGCGGCCCCGTCAGTGCATAAAGCAGAGGCGCCGGGCTCACCGGTGACGCAAGACATTGCGATGAGCGTCTCGGGCGACAAAGTGTCTTGTTCGATCAACGGCGCTGAAGTGGCGAGCTATCCGAAGAGCGACGTTGTGGGGCCCGGGAAACTGAAATCGACGGACGGCGTTTACGGAATTCGCTTCGCGCACAACACCGAAGGCACCGTGACCGGATTGACTATGACCAAGCAGTAACAACCAGCCTTTTGCAATAAAGATGTGAGTTTGGGCCCGGCGACTCTTCGATGGCCGGGCCCGTTGTTTTTGTCTTCAGCTTGAGAGCGCAGAGACGAGCTCGCGTTCTTTTAGCTTTTTCCGTTTCAGGAGGGCATCCATATAGGTGTAGAAGACGGGAGTGAGGTAGAGCGTCACGAACTGGGCGAACAGCAGGCCCCCGACGACGCAAAGGCCCAGAGACCGGCGAGCCTCGGCACCGGCTCCGACGCCGATGGCGATCGGCAGCGTTCCCATAATCGCACAGGCCGTGGTCATCATAATCGGCCGGAAACGGACCATGGAGCCCTGGTAAGCGGATTCGGCAGCGCTGTAGTTCCCTTTCCGCTCCAACTCGAGCGCGAAATCGACCATCATGATGGCGTTCTTTTTCACGATGCCGATCAACATGATCAGACCAACGAAGCCGTAAATATCGAGCTCCATGTGGAAGAGTGAGAGAGTCAGCAAGCCTCCAAAGGCCGCCGCCGGAAGCCCCGTGAGAATCGTGATCGGATGGACATAGCTCTCGTAGAGAATGCCGAGAACGATGTAGATCACGAGTACCGTCATGATCAGCAGGATCCCCAATCCGGTGAGGGATTGCTGGAAAGCCTGAGCGGTGCCCTGGAAGCTCGTATCAATCGAGATGGGCAGCGACTTCGCCAAGTCCTGGACCGCGCTGACGGCCTGGCCCAAAGCAACGCCCGGGGCGAGATTGAAAGAAATGGTGACGGAGGGGAGTTGCCCCGTGTGGTTGACAGTGAGCGGACCTATGCCGGTGGTAAATTTCGAAACCGCGCTGAGCGGGACGAGCTGGCCCGATGAGGAATGTATGTACAGCTCGGAGAGCATGTTGGGATCGCTTTGAAATTGATCCTCGACCTGAAGAACGACCCAATATTCGTTGTTGGAGGTGTAAATGGGCGAGACCAGGCGCTGGCCATACGCGCTGTACAGAGCGTTCTCGACGTCGGCGGGTGTTACGCCGAGGGCCGAGGCTTTGTCGCGATCCACGACGACATTGGCCTGCGGGTTGTCGTTCTGCAGGTCTGTGTTCACGTCGGCGAGGTATGGAAGGGCGCGCATTTTCTGTTCGAGCGACTGCGCGTCTTTGTAGAGTTCGGCGGTATCTGGGCTTGAAAGCGTGAATTGGTACAAACTCCGGGTGACCTGACCGCCAATGCGGATTGCGGGCGGATTTTGCAGGTACGTCCTGATGCCGGGAATCGTGTTCAGCTTCGGCTGCAGTTCATGGATGACGTCGTCGATGTCCATGTGGTGCTCGAAAAGCGGGCGAATGAAGCGAACTGCGGGACCAAGAAAAGCCATTCGGCCGTAGCGTGCGACGAGATCATCGTAGGTTGAGCTGTCGGTCCAAGGACGACTACCTGGATTTTTCAAATGAAGGAAGGCTTGACCATTGTTCAGGCCGTTGTTGCTTGAGGAGGCGACACCCGAGAAGAACTGGATCACACTCGGATCCGCTTGCAGGATTTTGTTCACCGCCTCCTGATGGGCCTTCATCGAATCGAACGAAATGCCCTGGACAGCTTGCGTCGAGACAGAAATTTCCGATTGATCTTCCTCGGGCAAGAAGCCTTTGGGGACCGACCAAAACTCCCAGGCTGTTCCGGCCAGGATGAGAACACCGAAAACCATTACAACGATTCGGTGCCGAAATGCGAGCCGAAGCGATTCACCATACCAGCGCATGGACGTGTCCAGAATGCCCTCCAGCTTCTGGTACATCCAGCCGTGCGGGCGGTCATGGTCGCTGCGCAGGAAATGCTTGCAGAGCATCGGGGTAAGAGTGATCGACACAAAGCCCGAGACCAGAACGGCAGAAATAATGACGATCGAGAATTCGTGCAACAGGCGCCCGAACACTCCGGGCATGAAAAAGACCGGCAGAAAGACAACCGCCAGCGAAAGCGTCATCGCCAGAATCGTGAAGCTGACCTCCTTTGAACCGTCGAGCGCGGCCTCCAGGCCGCTTTTGCCCATCTCACGGTGGCGGACGATATTCTCGAGCATCACGATCGCGTCATCGACGACGAAACCGACGGAAAGCGTGAGAGCGAGTAAGGATAAAGTGTCGATCGTATAGCCGAGCAGATACATCACCGCAAAAGTCCCGACGATCGCCATCGGCAGCGCAAGGCTGGGCATGATGGTGGCGGAGACATTGCGCAGAAACAAGAAAATGACGAGAATCACGAGGAACACGGCGAGCATCAGCGTGGACTCGACATCATTCACCGAGGCACGGATCGGGATGGAGCGATCATATTCAACCGAGAGGTTGATGGACGGCGGAATCATCGAATAGAACGTCGGGATCAGCTTGCGGATCCTGTTGACGATGTCGACCGTGTTTGTGCCCGGCTGCCGCTGCACGGACAGCATGATCCCCGGAACGCCGTTGACCCAGTTGGCAACGTACTTGTCTTGAATGCCGTCGGTAACCGTAGCGATCTGGTCGAGCCTGACCGGAGCACCGTTGCGGTAAGCGACGATAAGCGGGCGATAGACGCTTGCATCCGAAAGCTGGCCGTTCGATTCCACGTTGTAGGCTTTGTGAGCGCCATAGAGGGTCCCCATTGGCATATTAACGTTGGCGTTCTCGAGAGCCTGCTGGACTTCGTCGATGCCGATCTGGCGGCTCGCCAGTGCCTCCGGATTGAGTTGCACTCGGACTGCGTATCTTGCCTGGCCGTTGACCGTGACTTGAGCTACGCCGGGGACTTCGGAAATCTGCTCGGCGATCAGGTTTTCGGCGTAATTATCGACTTCGTAGAGCGGGAGGGTCGGCGATGTCACTGCCAAGGCAAAGATGGCCTGATCGGCAGGGTTGACTTTTTTAAAGGTCGGCGGAGTCGGCATATTGGCGGGGAGCTGGCTCGACGCCGCGGAAATCGCCGTTTGCACATCGAGAGCGGCTGAATCGATGTTGCGGCTAAGGTCGAACTGCAGGGTGATCTGCGCGTTTCCGAGCGAACTGGTCGAGGTCATCGAGCTCAGCCCGGCTATTGTGGTGAACTGCTTCTCGAGGGGCGTGGCGACAGAGGAGGCCATCGTCTCAGGACTAGCTCCGGGAAGACTGGCAGAGACCTGGATTGTGGGAAAATCGACATTTGGCAAATCGCTGACCGCCAAGTCGCGATAGCCGAGAATACCGAATAGAAGAATCGCGAACATCAGCAAAGCCGTCATTACGGGCCTGCGGATGAAAATTTCAGAAAGATTCATGCGATTCCCGCTTCGTCAGAGTCCTTTAGCAACGTAAACTTTGCTGCCAGGCACCAGGCGAACCTGGCCGTCCGTGACAACTGTTTCGCCTTCGGAGAGCCCCGCTAATATTTCGCTTTGGTCGTTGACTGTCTGGCCCACCTTGACTTGCTGAACGCCCACTGTCATGTCCGGCTTGAGAACAAAAACATATGTACCCTGCTGACCGGTTTGAACGGCGGGCGCAGGCACGACCAGCACGTTTTGCTGTTCGTTCAATTTTAGCGACACGTTTGAGAATTGGCCGGGCCACAGGCGTTCATCGTCATTGGGGAATGTGCCCATCAGGTCGATCGTGCCCGTCGTGGGATCAACCGCGTTGTCAACGAAAGTGAGTACACCGTTTTCGGGGACAGAATCGCTTGGCGGCGTCGCCTGAACCGCCAAACGCGACCGCGCCATCAGGTCCTTCACGGACTCGAGATACTGCTGAGGAACGGCAAATTTCACGAAAATCGGCGAAACCTGGTTAATGACAACGAGCACCGGCAGATTGTTCGCGGTGACTGTGGTGCCCGGCGAGATGAGTTGCGCGCCTGTTACACCGCCGATCGGAGCGTAAATCGAACAGTAGGAGAGATTGATCTTGGCTGTTTGAACGGCAGCTTCGTCCGCAGCCACCGTGGCATTGGACGCATTGGAAGTGGCCAAGTACTGATCATACTGCTCTTGCGAAACCACGCCGGCCTGAAAAAGCTCGTTGTATCGGTGGAGCTCCTCCTTGTTCAACTGCGCCTGAGCTTGGTCGCGGTTGAGCGTCCCCTGAGCTTGTGCAAGCGCGGCGAGAAATGGGCTTTCGTCGAGCGACACGAGCAGATCGCCTTTTTTCACAGCCTGCCCTGGATGGTAATCCACTTCCTTGACGATGCCCGGCACCTGGGATTCCACCGAGACGGTCTGGGAGGCTTGTCCGGTGCCAATGGCCTGCAACTCGAGCGGTATCGAGGTTCGCGAAACTTTTGCGACGAGGACGGGTATGGCCGCAGTGTCCTTCGGTCGCGCGATTGCGCCGCTACCCGTTGGGTCCTGGCCTGAACCAGCCGAGTCCCCACAGCCCACCAGGAGCATCACCGACGAGAGAGAGACTAACGCGAGCGCTACGAGCATTCTTTTCATCGTGTATTACGATTATCCCCTACCCGAGGCTGTCTTGTAACGACTTACAGACGTTCGCCGGATTGTACTTCGGAGCACCCAAGACGCAGGAATGCCATTGAGTCAATGATACTTGTTGTTTGACGCGCCGGCGGCGTGGATAGCGTTCAGGAATGGGATGAGGTTCGGGCGCCACTGCACCGGTTCAAACGATGAGAGCTTTGAGAAATTACGGAGCGCGCCTTCCCTAAAAGCTGAAGGAACGCGCGCCCTTCGGTTTACCGGTTCAGTCAGCCGCTGCTGCCGTTGCCGCCGCGGCGGATTTCCTGCTCTTGCGACCCGAGGCGAGATCGAAGCGATCGAGGTTCATCACCTTGGCCCATGCCGCCACGAAGTCCTTCACGAATTTCTCTTCCGAATCGGCGCATCCATAGACTTCCGCGATTGCCCGAAGCTGCGAGTGCGAGCCGAAGATCAGGTCGACGCGCGTTCCGGTCCACCTCAACTGATTTGTTTTCCGATCGCGCCCTTCGTAAACGCCTTCTGAACCGGCAGAGGGCTGCCATTGCGTGCCCATGTCGAGCAGGTTGACGAAAAAGTCGTTCGTCAGTGTCCCTGGGCGCTTGGTGAAGAGTCCGTGTTCGGACTTTCCGGCGTTCGCACCCAGCACGCGCAGTCCGCCGACCAGAACGGTCAATTCCGGCGCGGTCAACGTGAGCAATTGGGCGCGATCGATCAACAACTCCTCAGGCGACAAACGTTGCTTGCCGCTGAGGTAATTCCGAAAACCATCGGCCTTCGGCTCGAGCGGCGCGAACGAGTCCACGTCGGTTTGCTCTTGCGATGCGTCCATGCGTCCGGGGGTGAAAGGCACCTTCACGTCGTGCCCGGCCGCCTTCGCGGCTTTCTCGATCGCCGCGTCACCGCCAAGGACAATCAGGTCCGCAAGCGAAACCGTCTTCCCGCCGGTCTGCGTGGCGTTGAACTCTTTCTGAATGGCTTCAAGCTTCCCGATCACTTTCGCGAGCTGCGCGGGCTGATTAACCTCCCAGCCCTTCTGCGGGGCGAGGCGAACGCGCGCGCCGTTCGCGCCACCGCGCTTATCGGAGCCGCGGAAGCTCGCCGCGGATGCCCACGCTGCCGAGACCAGGTCCGAAACGGGCAGTCCCGACGCAAGAATTTTCGTCTTCAGCGCTTCGGCATCCTGCTCGCTGATGGGAGGATGATTCAGTGCGGGAATGGGATCTTGCCACGCGAGCGTCTCCTTCGGAACGAGCGGTCCGAGATAGCGCACGATCGGGCCCATGTCGCGATGAGTCAGCTTGAACCACGCCCGCGCAAACGCGTCCGCGAACTGCGATGGATTTTCGTAGAAACGGCGCGAAATCTTTTCGTAGACGGGATCGACGCGCAACGCAAGGTCGGTGGTCAGCATGGCCGGCGCGCGGCGCTTTGAGGGGTCGTGCGCATCCGGCACTGTGCCGGCGCCCGCGCCATTCTTCGGTGTCCACTGATGTGCGCCCGCCGGGCTCTTCGTCAGTTCCCAATCATAGCGAAAGAGGTTTTCAAAGAAGTTGTTGCTCCACTTCGTCGGAGTCGTCGTCCAAATCACTTCCAGGCCGCTGCCGATTGCGTCGCCCGCAGCGCCCTTGCCAAATTTGCTCCTCCAGCCAAGACCTTGCTCCTCGAGGTCGCAAGCTTCCGGCTCGCGCCCCACCAGAGTCGCATCGCCGGCGCCGTGCGTTTTGCCAAAGGTGTGCCCGCCTGCGATCAATGCCACCGTCTCCTCATCGTTCATCGCCATGCGGCGGAACGTTTCGCGAATATCCTTCGCTGCCGCGATCGGGTCAGGCTTGCCGTTTGGCCCCTCCGGATTCACATAAATCAGGCCCATCTGCACAGCCGCCAACGGATTCTGAAGATCGCGCTCGCCGCTATAGCGCTCGTCCGCCAGCCACTTCCCTTCCGGTCCCCAGAAGACATCCTCCTCCGGCTCCCACACGTCCTCGCGTCCGCCGCCAAAGCCGAATGTCTTGAATCCCATCGACTCGAGCGCGACGTTGCCTGCGAGAATCATCAGGTCGGCCCACGAAATTTTGCGGCCATACTTCTGCTTGATCGGCCACAGCAAACGTCGCGCCTTGTCGAGGTTCACGTTATCCGGCCAGCTATTGAGCGGTGCAAACCGCTGCTGCCCTGCTCCTGCGCCGCCACGCCCGTCGCCGATGCGATATGTTCCCGCGCTGTGCCACGCCATGCGGATGAAGAGCGGACCGTAATGGCCAAAATCGGCCGGCCACCAGTCCTGCGAATCCGTCATTAACGCGTGAAGGTCCCTAATCACGGCGTTCAGATCGAGAGCCTTGAATTCTCTCGCATAATCGAAATCCTCGCCCATGGGATCGGACAAGTTCGAATGCTGATGAAGAACCTGCAGATTTAATTGATTCGGCCACCAGTCACGATTGGTGTGCGCGGGAGTTGCTCCCGCAAATGGGCACTTCGCTTCGCTTGACACGATTTGCTCCTTCCTTCCGGTTCATTAAAATTTGATCAAAAATCTCACCGAACAATCCGCCGAAATTAAGGGGAAGCCCGCCGCTGGGCACACTTCGTGCAAAGGCCCCGAAAAATCACTTCGCATTCGCGCAAGACGCGCCTGCCGAGCGATCTCAAACGAGGCTTCGGCACGTCGTACCACTCCAAGTCCTCCACATTCCCGCAGCGATCGCACACGAAGTGATGATGCGGCATCCCCTTGGCGTCGAATCGCGCCGCACGACCCTCGACGGCCACTTCGCGCACCAAGCCCGCTTGGACCAGATCCCGAAGATTGTTGTAGGTCGTCGCCTTGGAAGAGCGCGGATCGGCGCGATTCACGGCGTCAAATATTTCCGCCGCTGTCGGGTGACCTTGATGTTTCATCAAGAATGCCATTACGGCGTAACGCTGCGGAGTGCAGCGCAGCCCACCGCTCTCGAGCGACTTTCTGATCGCCTCGGTGTTCATGAACACTTTTGAATATATCTAATCTAGGATTTTGTCAAGACTCGCCGGTTCGCGCCGGCCAGGCAAACTGCTTCCAACTTCGTCAGGTGTCGCGGATCTGCAGAACTACGATCGCGCCTTCGGGCAAATTCAGCGGTTCTGCCGGAACCAGCACGCCGCGTTCGAATCTCGCGCGAATTCTGGGTGGCAGTTTGCGCGCCTGCGGTTCAATCTTGGGCGATTGCGCCGCATCGGCTGGGCGCGAGCTCGCAGCGCCTGCTTCCTTGCGAATCTCGCTTCGCGCTCCCGCGCCCTGATCGAGCGCTACGTTCGCCAACGCGTCCGCGTCGCTGTTCAGCTCACGCCGCACATGCTCGATCGCAAAGTAAGTGAACCCGCGCGCAAGCTTTGCCGCGCGCTCATAGAGCGGCCGCAGGTCTTCGCTCTTCACCTTGTACATGCCCTGCATTTGCCGCACCAACAGCTCCGAATCGCTGCGGATTCGCAGCGCGGTAATGCCGTGCGTCGCAGCGTAGTCGAGCGCGGCCAGCAGCGCGTAATACTCGGCTACGTTGTTTGTGTCGCGTCCGAACTGTTTGGCCAGCTCAACAATCACTTTGCCGTTCGGGTCGCGCAAAATCACCGCATACGCGGCCGGACCTGGATTGCCGCGCGACGCGCCATCAATATTTGCGACATGAACCCCGGCAGGAGTTGCAGGGTCGCGCACATCGGAAAAAAGCCGTGCGCCGCCGGGCGCTGGGGTACGCGGACCGTGCCTCATGCGCTGGCTTGCGAAGCAGGCGGTTCCGGAGGAGCCGAGGCGTCCGCGTCGGGATAATAAAGAATCCGCGTGCAAGTCTCGCAGTGAAACATCTTGTCGTCGCCACGCTGCATTTCCTGAAAGACGTGCGGCCGCACACGCATGCCGCACACCGAGCAGCGCTCATCGCGCAGCTCGGCCAGCGCGATGCCGCCGTGCTTTTTCGCGATTCTACTGTAATGGTCCAGCAGGTTCTCCGGGATATCGGCCACGATCTCCGCGCGGCGCGCGTTCAGCGCTTCAAGGTCTTTTTCGGCGGACGCTTTTTCGGTATCGAGCGATGCGCGTTCTCCCCGCGCGATTTCTTCGGTTTCCCTCAGCCGCTTCTCGGACGCTTTCACGCGGCGGTCGTACTCCTCGGCATTCACCATCTGCTCGAGCAAACGATCTTCCGCCTTCGCGATCTCGCCTTCGGCAAGCTCCACTTCATGCTGCAACGCCTTGTATGCTTCGTTCGTCTTTACCTGCGCAGTTTGATCGCGATATTTGCGTACGCGATCCTTCCACTGCTCCACATCCAGCTCGTATTTTTTGCGGTCGCGCACGGTGGCGACTTGCGCCGCCTTGCTCTGGTCCAGGTCCGCGCGAACGGCGGCTACACGCGAATCAACAGCGGCAAATTTTTGGGGAAAGGCGGCAAGCCTGGCGCGCACTTGGTTCAGGCGCGAATCAAGTGCTTGCAAGTCAAGCAAACTCTGGAGGGGTCTCTGCACAGCGCGGGTATTCTAACACAGCCTTCGCGGCTGCCGCAGGATCGCAGTCGCGCTTGCGGCTACTGCGTCGATGAAATTTCCATCGTTTGGTCGATGGCGAAATTCGTGCAACCCGGCATCGGCGGATCCGTGCAGCGCGCCACCACGCGGAAGCTGTCCGTCGAGGACTCGGCGTCGTATGTATAGCCCTGACGCCCGGTCTTTTTGTACGCCATCGCGCCACTGGACACCAAGTCATCCAGCGAGCCGTACGTATTATGCTCCGCCTGATAAATGCGTTCTGCCTGAGCAATCGAAATCAGGTCGTTTTTCACGCCGATCACATCGATCGTCTGCACCGGACCGGCCGGGCCAACAGCGGCTTGGCCCGAAGTGAAGTAAAACTTGTAAATCAATAAGGCCAGCACAAGTACCACGAGCATTCCCGCGAATCCACGCATCGATCACCTCGATGGGTACACAGATATTTTATCGAGGGCAGGCTCGAGCCGCACGAACCATGCAAAGGAAGGAATCCGTTCAGTAAACACCGGGCAGGAAGCGCGCCGTGCGTGCCGCATACGTTTCATATTCGGCGCCAAATACGCCTCGCAAGTGGCCGTCTTCAAGCTCGACGCGATGCACGTTCACGCAAATCCAACCCGCCGCCAGCACCCAGGCGATCACGCTCGCCATGGCCAGCGCGAACGCTACGCTGCACAGGATCAACCCTGCGTAGCGTGGGTGGCGCACGAAACGGTACGGGCCGGTCGTCATCATCTTGCGGTCGGCGAGACCGCCGCGAAACTGGCGAGAGAGATAAATATCGGTCCAAATCAGCCAGGCCAGGCCCGCCGCGCACAACGCGAGCCCTGGGATCTGCAAATATGGCTGGCGGAGCTGCGGCAAGACGTGGAGCTGCCCGTAATCGAAAAACACAAGCACTTCGGCGGCGGCAAAAAGGTCAATCCAGAAAAACATGAGGCGATCGAAGTTGAGCCCCGAAGCCTCCAGCATGATGTCGCGCGACTGAAACATCTCGCGATGAAAATGCGCGGTTGCACAGGAGAAGATCAGCAGTAGCACGAGCACTCCGACCGAAAACACGTCAAGCCCCGACCATGGCGTCGCCGAACCCCATTGCCATAGCCCGCAAAAAGCTGCCACAAACCACAGCGTCGCGCAGGAAAACGCGAAGGCAAACGATTTCGTCAGGAAGGCCGGGCGCGCCGCTTTCGCCCCTGGATCGGCGGCAACTCGCGCACGCCCCGGGAAGATATTCTGCAGGAAAAATTCACGTGCCTGGAAAATGAGCTCCTCAGTTTGTCGAGTCATCGCACGAAATGCTATGGGCGCGATCGCGATCCGTCAATCCCAAACTCTACGCTGATGTTCCAGAAAAAAGCAGGAGAGGACTTTGCACCCATCAAGCCTTTCGCGCACGCGAACGGGGGAAGATACACAACCATGGAGAGATCCTTCTTCACGAACACGTCTTCGCTCCTTCCGCCTCCCTCATGCCGTGCCTCACTGATTTCTAACTCTCTGCCTCTTGGCATTGGCTACTTCACCCAAAGGACCACCTTGCCGATATTCTTCCGGTCGTGAATGTATTGGTGCGCGGCTGCGGCATCCGCCAGTGGAAACTTCTTTCCTACCACCGGCTTGATCTTTCCCTCCACGTACATCTGAAAAAGCTCGGCCATCTCGGTGCGCAACAGCGCCGCCCGCCCCTGCAGACCGGAAAGGTTCACGCCAATCACTGAAATGTTTTTCGCGAGCAGTTCGAGCGGCTGAAACTTCGGAGTATCGAGCAATGCCTTCGCGCTGGCGATCGTGTCGCGCTTGCCGCTCGGTTTCACAATGGTCGAAAAGCCGTAAATCACCAAGCGTCCCGTGGTGCCGAGGCAATCGTAGCTACGCGCGAATGACTTGCCGCCGATCGGATCCATCACCATTTCCACACCGGTCGGGGCGTATTTCTTCACTACCTCGACAAAATCGTCCTTTTCGTTGTCGATCGCATGATCCACGCCCATTTTTCGCAAGGTCTCCTGCTTGGCCGGGCCACCAGTCGCAAAAATCTTCAGCCCGCGCGTTCTGGCTATTTGCACGGCCGCAATACCGACCCCGCCTGCTCCGCCATGGATCAAAATCCGGTCTCCCGGCAGCATGTTGCCCATCACTACGATCGAATGGTAAGCCGTCAGGTAGTTCACGGGAATTGCCGCCGCTTCGTCAAAACCCATGCCGGCGGGTAACCGGAACGCATGGTTCACGGGCACCGTCACCCACTCGGCATAGCCGTTGAAATTCGTCAGCGCCGTCACCGCGTCTCCCGGTCGCGGGAGGTCCGGCTCGCCTGAGCGCGTGGCATCGCCCAGTTTTTCGACCACGCCTGCTACCTCTAGCCCCGGCACAAACGGCGGCTTCGGCGCCGTAGGGTAAATCCCCATCCTTGCCAGCAAATCCGCGAAGTTCACTCCGATGGACTTCACGCGGATAAGGACCTCTCCCGCCTTGGGCTGCGGGTCGGGCACATCCTGTACCGAAAATACTTCCGGCGACCCATACCGCCGAATCACTGCCGCACGCATCTAAGTCTCCTTTGCCTGTAGCGCACCGGACAGGGGCCTGGGTCGCCGCAGCATTTCCATTGGGAAATTAACGCATACTACCTTACACTGTAGGACCCTGTGCCTCGATGAAAATACAACTAAGACTTGGACGATTTTTTCTAGGTGCGGCTGTTCTGACCGCAGCCTGCGTGTTTCTCGTTACGGCGCAACCGGCCGACTCTCCCGAGCCCCCTCTGCTCACCGCGATGCAGGAGGAGCTCAGTCGCTCGATGGATACTCTCTCGACCGCGGACCCGCCGGCATATTTCATCAGCTATACCGTTACGGACGCCGACGAAACGGATGTTTCCGGCTCCAACGGCGCGCTGATCGAAAGCTCCGATGATCGCAATCGCTATCTCGAGGTTCAAACGCGCGTCGGCTCCTATCAGCTTGACGACACGCACAACGTGACTGGCCAAAATCAGGACTTCGGCAGCAACGCGGCGCCAATAGTCCTCGATGATGATGTGCCGGTCCTTCGCCGCGAAATGTGGCGAATGACCGATCGCCAGTATCGGGACGCCGCCGAAGCTCTAATCCGCGTGAAAACCAGCCAGCAAGTGCAGGTGCAGACGGCCGAAGGCAGCGCTCCGGACTTTTCGCACGAAAAGCCGCACGTCTACATTGGGCCGTTCCTCTCGATTCATGTTGACCGCAAGCCCTGGGAAGCGCGTGTGCGCAAGTACACCGCCGAATTCAGCGCGTCGCCTATCGTGCTGAACTCGCTCGCCACTTTCACCGCCCTCGCCACGAATCAATACCAGGTGAATTCCGAAGGCACTAAACTCGAATTCGGCCTGATCCACTATCGCCTCGAGCTCTACGTGCAATCCAAAGCTCCGGATGGCATGGACATCGACCGATACGCCAATTTCGATTGGCTCGATCCCAAAGATGCGCCGAGCGAGAAGACGGTCGACGATACGATTCATCAGCTAATCGGCGAAGCTGCCGCGCTCGACAAATCGCCGATTGCCAATCCTTATGCCGGCCCGGCGCTGCTCACCGGCCGCGCCGCCGCCGTCTACTTCCATGAAGTTTTTGGCCATCGCGCCGAGGGTTTTCGCCAGAAGGAAATCGAGGAAGGCCAGACGTTCACCAGCAAGATCGGCGAAAAGATCATGCCGGACTTCATTTCGATCAAGGACGATCCGACCGAGGCTACCTTCAATGGCGAAATGCTCCTCGGAAATTATCCTTATGACGACGAAGGCGTGCCGGCTGAAGATGTGCAACTCGTCGATCACGGCATCCTCAAGACGTTCCTGATGTCGCGTTCGCCACTGGTCGGCATTCCTGATTCCAACGGCCACGGTCGCCGCCAGCTGGGCTATGTTCCAGTCGCGCGTCAAGGCAATTTGATCGTCTCGAGCACGAACGGCGTTCCCTTTGCGCAGCTCCGCCAGAAATTGATCGACCTCGTGAAACAGCAGGGCCTGCAATACGGCCTTCTGATTGACGACATCGAAGGCGGATTCACCATGACCGGTCGCTCGCAGCCGCAAGCTTTCCAGGTCACGCCGCTGGTTGTCTATCGCGTCTATGCCGATGGGCGGCCGGACGAACTTGTTCGCGGTGTCAACATCGTCGGCACCCCGCTCGTCTCGCTCTCGAAAATCGTCGCCACCAGCGACAAAGCGGAAATCTTCAATGGCTACTGTGGCGCTGAATCAGGCTCGGTTCCCGTTTCCGCGGTCTCGCCCGCAATCCTGATTTCCGAAATGGAATTCGACAAGAAGGAAACTTCGACGGACAAACCGCCGATCCTGCCGCCTCCCGCGCATGATCCGGACGCAAAGGGGCAGGCACAATGAAAAAACACTTCGCCATTATCGCGATGATCCTTACCGGGGCGTTTTCCGCCTCGGCGGCCGCACCTCGCCCGGCACCGCGAAAGCAGCAATCCGCTCCTACGATGCCGGATTTCGCCAACGATAAGGACCAGACTCTTCACGCCATGCAGGACGAGATGAACCGCTCGAAGGCTCGCCTCGTGATTCCCAGCGTCGGCAAGCCTTATTTCATCGCGTATCGCCTGCTTGATCTTGACGTCCGTGAAATCAGCGCCTCTTTCGGCGCGCTCGTCTCGACCTCGGTTTCGCGCACGCGTACCATGGCTGTTGACGTCCGCGTCGGCAACTATCACCTCGACAGCTCGAATTACATCGGCGAGGGTGGCTTCCAGGGCGTCTTTGGCAATACCGGCCAGGTCGGTATCGACCGCGATTACCATTCGCTCCGCCAGGACCTCTGGCTCGCCACTGACGAGGCTTACAAAGCCGCCGCCGCGCAGCTCTCCCTAAAGCAGGCGTTTCTCAGCAGCCTCACCAAGCCGCCCGAAATCGATGATTTCTCGCAGGCCCCGCCCCTCGTTGATGTCGAGCCGCGCCTCGATCCGGACTGGACCTCGCGCAACTGGGAAGACGAAGCGCGCACTGCTTCAGCCGGCCTGACGAAATTCCCGCAGCTCTATGGTTCGCACGTCAACTATTACCTGATCTACGCCACCACGTACCTGATGACGAGCGAGGGCACCGTGGTCCGCAATTCGCGCAGCTTCGCTGCGATCGAAGCCGCCCTCGATACGCAAGCCGACGACGGCATGCCGCTTCACAATTTCTACGCCGTTGACGTGCTGCGCCCCGCTGATCTCCCCGACGCTGAAACCGTCGCGAAGAATATCAACGATGCCGCTACTCAACTGATGGCTTTGCGCGAGGCTCCGCTCGTTTCCGACTACACCGGCCCCGTGCTCTTCGATCCTAGCGCGGCCGGTTCTTTAATCGCACAACTCAGCACGCCATCGCTTTCCGGAGCTCGTCCGCCGCTCTCGTCGAACACGCAGTTTGACGCCATGATGGAACGCTTCGGCGGCCAAAGCGAATGGTCCGGCCGCGTCGGCACGCGCGTGCTTCCCAACGGCGTCTCTCTCGTCGACGATCCCGCTGCTGCAGGGGCGAACGGCCAGCCTCTCATCGGCGATTACAAAATCGATGACGAAGGCGTCGACGCGCAGAAAGTCAACCTCGTAACCAACGGAATGTTGACTGGACTGCTCATGACACGCCGCCCAGGTCCCGACTTCGACGCCTCCAACGGCCATGCTCGCGCGGGCGACACGCAGCCGCTCCCGAGCAACCTGATTTTCCAGGCCACAGACACCCTTGACGCAGCCGCGCTCCAGAAAAAGTTCATGGACGCCTGTAAGGACGATGGCCACAATTGGTGCATTGAAGTGACGCGCATGGACAATCCCGCTCTCGGCGCCGTCAGCGCGGGCGACGCGGCGGACACAGTGAGCGAACTAGCCGGCGGCCTTTCCAGCGGCACACGCCTCCCGCTCATGATGTACAAGGTTTACGTAGCGGATGGCCACAAGGAACTCGTTCGCGGCGCAACGCTTCAGGACCTCACCGCCCGTTCGCTGCGCAATATTCTCGGCATCGGCAGTGACTCGACTGTTTTCAACTATCTGCAGAATGATGAAGACGGCCTTGCCGGCACAGCCCTCGGCGCGTTCGGCTCCGCCGCCGAAGGCGGAATCCCGAGCACAGTCACGACGCCCTCGCTTCTGCTCGATGAGGTTGACGTCGAAGGTTTCCATGGCGAGCCGCGCCGTCTACCGCTCGTCCCGCCGCCGCCCATGCAGTAGGGCGTGGAATTTCATGCAGCTCAGGTCCGATATCGCTTTTCTTTTGCCCCTATTTGCCTGAGCACATGGTGCGAGATACAACTCATTGATTTTCCAGCCCCTCTCATATAGTAAGGAGAGAGCGGGGGGCTTTCCTCGACCCCGTTGGTGGTGGAATTGACAGGTTATCGAATGGTTCGCGCAGAAATACGGCGAAGTTTGCTCCAGGCAGGCTGCACTGCTGGGGTGTTGCTGCTGGCCATTCCGGCGGCGAGCGCCCGCAGTTCCAGGAAAACAGACGCCTCTGCGACCTCCATCGCGCCAAGCCCCAAAGCCGCTCTGATTCTCGATAGTGGCTTTCGCGACCTTTATAAGCTCGACTTCACCGGCGCCCGGGAGCAGTTTCAGGACTATCAAAAGGAGCAGCCAGCCGACCCTCTGGGCAAAGCGGCGGAAGCGGCGACCTACCTCTACGAGCAGTTCAACCAGAAGGGCGTGCTTACGTCCAAATTCTTCCTGGATGACGATAAGTTCCTGGGCGGCGTGGACGGGAGCGCCGCAAATAATCACAACGCCGCGTTTCTCGCCGCGAACGATGCCGCCCGCGAAGCGGCTCGCGCACGTCTGAAAATTGATCCGCAGGATCGCGACGCGCTGCTGGCTATTACGATGGCGGACGGCATGGAATCGAATTATGACGAACTAATCGAAAAGAAGGAAATCCCCGCCTTGACGCTTATGCGGCAGGCTGAGGCCGAAGCCAAGACGCTGCTGGCGATTGATCCATCTGCGAGCGACGCTTACGTGGCGCTCGGAACGAGCAATTACGTAATCGGCTGCCTGCCGGGTTATAAGAAGATGTTTTTGTGGTTCGGCGGCATTCACGGCGATAAAGACCGCGGCATGGCGCAGCTTGAAACGGCAGCGCAAGACGGGCATTATCTGGCGCCCTTCGCGAAAATCCTCTTGGCGCTGGCCTCGGAACGCGAGCATCAGGACGCGCAGGCTCGCACACTGCTGACCGAGTTGACGAGAGAATTCCCCGAAAACCCGCTGTTTGCACACGAGCTGCAGCTTTTGAATCAGCGTTCGCCGGCCTGATTTTCTGAGGGCGGCCTTCCGGCTGAACGAGGGTCTTTTACGCGCCTGCAATGAAATATTGCACAGAATAGGTGCTGCTGTAGCTTTGCGCGTTCAGAGAACTGGCGAACGCGATAGGAGCAGTTGACAATCCTCGCGCGCAGGATTACTTTTCTTCAACCGAACTGACTGACCGGACTTGGATTGGCAGCTTAACCGTCACGCTCTCTGAGACATCCGACGCCTTTTCGCAACTCCTTACCTGCTGGATCTAAAAACTCGATAATCCGGGAGAAGTACGGCAAATTCGCGTTCAAAAGTCCGTGCATCCACGAGGAGATTGAAAATGAAGAACATGCTCCGGGCGGTTCTGACCGTCGGTATACTGCTCTCAACTCCGGTCGGTATGGGTTTAGCTGCGCAGCAAGATAAGTACTCGGTGCGTGTGCCGAATGGGCTGGGGTTCGCCGACTTCAGAGGATACGAAGATTGGCAGCCGGTAGCCCCCAGCGAGACGGACGCGCAACACGTGATCAGGTTGATCGTTGCGAATCCCGTGATGATCCAGGCTTACAGAGACGGAGTGCCGGGCAATGGCAAACCTTTCCCGGACGGCTCGAAGATCGCGAAGATTGAGTGGGTGCCAAAAAGCATCACCGACCCTCCTTTTTCCGCGGCGACGCCTGACACGGTAACGGGCCCCCTGAAAGAAGTCGAATTTATCGAGAAGGACAGCCAGAGATTTAGCGACACGCACGGCTGGGGATATGCCGCGTTCAATTATGACGACGCGACCAGCACCTTTTCGCCCGTTACCCTGTCTGACCGACCGCCACAAGGCAACGATGCCAGGTGTGGAGCAGCCTGTCACAGCATAGCGGCGGCCAAGGACTACATTTTCACGGGCTATCCCAAGAGGTGAAGAAAGCCGGGCCAGCCTGTCCAAATTGCAGAGGGATGTCCGGCCGTAGTTCAGCGAAACAAAGAGCGAAGGCAAAAAGCGCCCGCCTGAAGTGTAAGGCGTTCCGCTAGATGCAACGCGTTCGGCAAGGGCATGGCAAACTAGCCGATTGGAGCGGGTGAAGAGGCTCCAGACGGAACAGTCCAGCTAGCAATGGGGCTGCTTTCCCCGCACGTGGGGCACCGAGTAGTTGCGAAGCTCGTGCGGCAGGCCGGGCATTCTGCTTTCGTGGCAAATGTGTCAAAAGGCTTCTTGCACTGCGGGCAAAGCCAATAATTGCCGATATGCGGGGCGGCTTTGCATGAGGGACATGCGTAGTCCGCATGGCGCGGCCCTCTTTCGCGACGAGCCATGCTGAAGGCGCTGCGCAGGCCAGTCCAGCAGTTCAATAGAAGAAATGCGCATAAAATGCCCAACCAAGCGGAGCGCGCGAGAATCGCAAGAGCGATCAAACCCGCCGCGCCGATGAATCCGACGATCGTGGCGACCATGAGGCTGCGCGCGCGTCCGAGCACGAACCAAAGAAGCGACCAGAGAATCTTGCCACCATCCAGCGGATAAATAGGCAGGACGTTGAAAATCAGCAGCGCGATATTGATCGTGGCCACCGCATGAAGAAACGGATGAAAGCTGGGCGCCGCCTGGTCGAGACCGAGGGATTCAGTGGCCGCACCGGTTAGCAGCAAGACCGGAATCAGCGCGACGTTGACGAGCGGACCGGCCACGATGCTCCAGAGCACAGCAGCGGGGCGCGGCGGCGGACTCACGTATGCCACACCGCCCAGCGGCCACAGCACAATCTGGTTCGCGGTGCCTCCCACCTGCCGGCATGCCAGGGCGTGTCCGAATTCATGGAGCAGAACGATCAAAAAAAGCGCCAGGTATTCCAGCACGTTCCACGCGATGGAAGAGTAGGCGTCCGCACGGCTCTGAATCTCAAAGAGCGCCACCAGGAACCACGACCAGTGCAGAAACACGTCGATTCCGAGGATGCGGAACAAGCGAATCGAATTGCGACTGAGTCCCAACATAAGTGGATGTTTCGTATTATCGGGCATTTGTCGAAAATGTCCACCGTGGCCTGTCGCAGCGTTACCCGCCCCACAGCTGCCCTCGTGCGCCACAGACTTTGGCGCTGCGTTTGGCGTGGCAAGCGCCGGAGAAGCCCGCTTTTTTCATATTCTCCGGCGGTTACCGGTCGTGGCTCAACATTGAACAGGGCGAATTTAGATGCGACGATCAGCCACGCCGGGAACGCGTGATAGAATGAAAGCGGAGCGTGCGGATGAAATTCGGCGTGGTGGTGTTTCCCGGCTCGAACTGCGACGACGATGCGCACTACGCGATCGGCGAAGTGATTGGCCAGCCCGTGGAATTCATCTGGCATCAGAGCGAAGAGCTTTCCGGGCTTGACGCGGTGATCCTTCCAGGCGGTTTTTCCTACGGCGATTATTTGCGGACGGGCGCGATCGCGAAGTTTTCACCCGTGATGCGCGCGGTGGCGAAATTCGCGAGTGCGGGCGGATTGGTGCTCGGCGTCTGCAATGGATTTCAGATTCTGGTCGAGAGCGGATTGCTGCCCGGCGCGTTGATGCGCAACAAGCATTTGCGGTTTTTATGCCGGCAGGTGTATGTGCGCGTGGAGAATGCGGAGACGCCGTTCACGTGCGCCGCGCGGCAGGGCGAAGTACTGAGGCTGCCGATCGCGCACGGCGAGGGGAATTATTTTTGCGATCCGGCGACGCTCGCCGAGCTTGAACGCAACCGGCAGATCATTTTCCGCTACGTGCATCGCGACGGGAGCGATGCGGACGAGAATGACTTCGAGGCGAACCCGAACGGCTCTCTGGCCGCGATTGCGGGTGTGAGCACCCGCGAGGGAAATGTGGTCGGATTGATGCCGCATCCGGAGCGGGCCGTTGAGGCGGGATTAGGATCGGTGGATGGACGCGTGATTTTGCGGGCGATGGTCGATTTTCTTTCGCGGGGCAGTCGTGATTTTGGGCCAATGGCAGATCGCGTCGGCGCCTAAGCATTTTACGTTCTGAACCTTTTGTTTTGCGGCCTCCGGCCGGGCTTCGATTTTGTTCTGCGAATTGGCCAATAAGCCTGATCCGCATAATAGACTGACTTGAGTTCGCGGCGGTTTTTCTGTTTCAAGAATTTCGCCAAATATGATTGAGACTGAAATCAAGGTTACGCGTGAGGTTGCCGCCGAGCACGGGTTGACGGCGGATGAATACGCGCTGATTCAGAAGATTCTAGGTCGCGATCCGAATATTACGGAGCTGGGAATTTTCAGCGTCAGCTGGAGCGAGCACTGTTCCTATAAATCTTCCCGCGTGCATTTGCGGCGGCTGCCGACGCGCGGGAAGCATGTGGTTCAAGGGCCGGGCGAAAATGCGGGCGTGGTCGATATCGGCGACGGGCTCGTGGCTGTTTTCAAGATCGAGTCGCACAATCATCCGAGTTTTGTCGAGCCGTTCCAGGGAGCGGCGACGGGCGTGGGCGGAATTTTGCGGGATATCTTTACGATGGGTGCGAGGCCGATTGCGGTGCTCGATTCGCTCCGGTTCGGGGAGATTGCGGCGGGCGGCGAAGCGGCGGCGTTTCAGCATCGCGATGGTTCCGTTCTCAGCAAATCGGAAACGATGTTCGCGGCCGCTTCCGAGGCGAGCGCAAACGCAGGCGCTGCGGGCGCATCGCGCTCAAATGCGAAGACCGTGAAGGAGCAGACCGCGGAGGAGACTGCGAGGAACCGGCGGATTCTGGATGGCGTGGTCCGCGGCATCGCGCATTATGGGAATTGTTTTGGAGTGCCGACGGTGGGCGGCGAAGTGCTTTTTGAGCCGTGCTACGCAAATAATCCGCTGGTGAACGCATTGGCACTCGGCATTGCGCATCGCCATGAACTTTTCTTTGCACGCGCGCAAGGCACAGGCAACCCCGTCATTTACGTGGGGGCAAAAACGGGCCGGGACGGAATTCACGGAGCGTCGCTGCTGGCTTCGGCGGAATTCAGCGAAGAGTCGGGACAGAAGCGCCCGAACGTGCAGGTGGGCGACCCCTTTATGGAGAAGCTGCTGCTCGAGGCTTGCCTCGAAGCGATGCGGACGGGCGCGGTAGTCGCGATTCAGGATATGGGTGCGGCCGGCCTGACCAGTTCGAGTTGCGAGATGGCCTCGCGCGGCGGCGTGGGAATCGAAATGAATCTAGACCGCATCCCGCAGCGCGAAACCGGCATGACGCCGTATGAAATGATGCTGAGCGAATCGCAGGAGCGCATGCTGCTCGTTGCCCAGCGCGGGCGCGAACGCGAAGTGCTTGATGTGTTCCGAAAATGGGGACTGGATGCGGTGGAAGTGGGCGTGGTGACCGATGACGGCATGCTGCGTCTTTTACATCATGGGAAGATCGTAGCCGAAATACCCGCGAATTCGCTGGCTGAAGGATGTCCGCGGTACGAACGGCCCATCGCGAATCCTGCTCCGAAAAGAATGGAGCGGCTATTTGAGTTTTCGGGCACTGCGATGGATTTCACCCAGAGTTTCGGGCGGATGCTGGCGTCGCCGACCATCGCCTCGAAGCGCTGGATCACGGAACAATACGATTCGATGGTGCGTACAAATACGAGAGTGGGTCCTGGCGCAGGCGATGCGGCGGTGTTGCGCCTGAAGGAATCGCATCGCGCGCTGGCGATCAAGACAGACGGGAATGGCCGCTGGTGCTGGCTTGATGCTCGCCTCGGTGCGATGCATGCGGTTGCGGAGGCTGCGCGCAATGTGGCGTGCACCGGAGCGCGCCCGGTGGCCGCGACGAACTGCCTGAATTTTGGCAATCCGGAAAAGCCCGAGGTGATGTGGCAATTCACCCAGGTGATTGACGGAATTTCGGAGGCTTGCACCGCGCTCGAAACGCCGATCACGGGCGGCAACGTGAGTTTTTACAACGAGACGCTCGGGAAGGCGATTTATCCCACACCGATTCTGGGCGTACTGGGGATTATCGACGATGCGGATTGCGCACTCGGGTCCGCGTTTCGGAACGAAGGCGACGCGATCGTGCTGCTCGATGCGGCGCCGGGTGCCAAGGCCGTTCAGCCGAGCGACTTGGCGAGGGAATTTTCGTCGTCGGAATATGCGAAGGTAATTCGCGGCGTGGTGGCCGGCGCGCCGCCTCCAATCGACCTGGACGCGGAGAAGCGGTTGATCGATTGCATGGTCGATTTGGCGAGCCAAGAGGTGATCGTTTCCGCGCACGACGTGAGCGACGGCGGCCTGGCGGTGACGCTGGCGGAATCCTGCTTCGGCGAGGATGGGCTTTCGGCTGAGGTGGAGCTGCCTGTGCAAGCTGCTGAGCCGGTTGAATATGCGGTTTTCGGCGAGCGTGGGGCGCGAATTGTGGTATCGGTATCTCCGGCTTTGCTTGCTCGCGTCAACGCGATTGCGGCACAATATAATGTGCGCGCTTCGCGCATTGGGACGGTCACGCGAGGCGAGTTTCTCCTCGGGCAAGAAGCCAGCCCGCTGATTCAGGGGAAGATCGATACATTTAAGCAGATTTGGTCCGGGGCGCTGGGATCGGCGTTGGAGGGTTAGTACAAGGCTCTCGGGCGGGGCGAGCGTTCATCCAAGGCACACAGCCTCATTGAGCTGTGCCACAGATCGGAAATAATGTCGAGCCTGCATATTCTCGAAGACGACCATTTTCACGATCATTGCGGCGTGTTTGGAGTGTTTGGCCACCATGAGGCGGCCAAACTCACATATTTGGGCCTTTACGCGCTGCAGCATCGCGGGCAGGAATCAGCGGGAATTGCCTCGTCGGACGGGCTCGATATCCACGTCCACAAATCGTTGGGGCATGTGCAGGAAATTTTCACGCCGGACGTGCTGGATCATCTGCCTGGCGATGTGGCCATCGGCCACACGCGCTATTCGACCGCGGGCGATACCACGTTGACCAACGCGCAGCCCATCGTGATCGACTGCAACAAAGGCAAAATCGCGCTCGGTCACAACGGGAACCTTACGAACGCGTCTGAAATTCGCCGGCGACTCGAGCATCGCGGATCGATTTTCCAGACGACGAGCGATACGGAAGTGATCGTTCACCTGATCGCGCGGAGCCAGGCGCGAAACCTGCCGGGTGCAATCGCTGACGCGCTGAGCCAAGTCGAGGGCGCGTATTCGCTTCTGCTGCTCACGCGAGATGAGACGTACGCGATTCGCGATCCGCGCGGGTTCCGTCCGCTGGCGCTGGGGCGCATTGATGGCGCTTGGGTCGCAGGCTCGGAAACCTGCGCGTTTGATTTGATCGATGCCGAATATGTGCGCGACGTGGAGCCGGGCGAGATGGTCCGAATTTCGCGCAGCGGCGTCGAATCAATCAGGTTCGCTCAGCAGAAGGCCAGCCAATTCTGCATCTTCGAGCACGTCTACTTTTCACGCCCAGACAGCATCGTTTTCGGGCGTCCGGTGAACGAAAGCCGCGAGCAGCTTGGCCGTTTGCTGGCGAGAGAGCATCCGGTCGAAGCGGATCTTGTGGCGCCGGTGCCGGACTCGGGAGTGCCGGCGGCAATCGGCTATTCCGAAGAATCGGGAATTCCATTTCGCATGGCGTTGATCCGCAACCATTACGTGGGCCGGACGTTTATCGAGCCGGAGCAGGCAATTCGCGATTTTGGCGTGAAGCTAAAGCTGAATCCCGTGCGTAGAATGTTAGAAGGCAGGCGCGTGGTGCTGGTGGATGATTCGCTGGTGCGTGGGACGACGAGCCGCAAGATCGTGCGGTTGGTGCGCGAAGCGGGCGCGACGGAAGTCCACATGCGGATTTCGTGCCCGCCGACGATTTCTCCCTGCTACTACGGCGTGGATACACCGCGGCGGGACGAATTGATCGCCTCGAGGCATTCGGTCGAGGAGATTCGGCAGTTCTTAGGAGCAGATTCATTGGGATATTTGTCGCTCGAGTCGTTGCGCGCGGCCGTGCGAGATACCGTGGAGAGAAAATTCTGCACCTCCTGCTACACGGGCAGCTACCCGACAGAGCTGGTGCAATTGGAAGTGGAGGCTCATCGTGAATGCTGACGTAGAGCAGGCCCTGCCGGCCGAGCGACACACCGATGCCGCCCGGACAACGACAGGCCAGCGAGTTTGGACGGAAGTAGTTTCATGGTTTTGGGTAATCGTCGCCTTCCTCTTTATTGAGGGCGCATTCGTGCAGGCGCGCGTGATTCCGAGCGGCTCGATGGAGCCGACCGTGCTGATCGGGGATCACCTGATCGTCAGCCGGTTCGGCTACGATATCGGAATTCCGTTTACTTCGATTCACGAGCCGCTTTGGCGCAACCCGAAGCGGCAGCAGATTATCGTGTTTCGCGCACCGCTGGCGGACCAGGGCTATCCGGACTTTATCAAGCGCTGCGTAGGCGTTCCGGGCGACCATATTAAGATCGTAGCCGGGCAGGTTTACATCAACGACAAGCCGCTTAACGAGCCCTACGTGGAGCACCAGCCGGATTATCAGGAATATCCGTCGGAAAATTTCCCGGCTGAGGCGCAGGAGATGGCGCCGAGCTTCGTCGACCGGCCGGAATGGGCGGACGAGTTGGCGAAAGACACGGTAAATGGCGAGTTAGTGGTGCCCAAGGGCGAATACTTCATGATGGGCGACAATCGCGATAACTCCAACGACAGCCGGTACTGGGGATTTGTGCCGCGGTCGGACATTATCGGCACGCCGGTGATGATTTATATGTCGATCAAAGCGCCGGAGGGCGCCTGGGATCCGGGGCACCTGCCGGAGCGTTTTGAAGCCTATGCAAATGCCATTATTCACCCGAGTGACATTCGCTGGCGGCGGTTGTTCCATATTTTCTGGTAGCCATTTTCTGGGAAGTCTGATTACCTAAAGAGAGCCGCCCCGCCTCCCTCGGGAAAACGAGCCCACATGCGCTACGCCGATGCAGGCGTAAATATCACGGTTGCAGATGAAGCAAAGCGGCGGATCGCCGCGATGGCAGGTAAGACCTTTCGGCGCGGAGTGTTGGCTCCGATTGGGGGATTCGGCGCGCTTTTTGAAATCGATTACAAGCGATGGCGCGAACCTGTGCTCGTGGCCAGCGCGGACGGCGTCGGGACTAAGCTTAAGGTCGCCTTTGCCACCGGAATTCACTCCAGCGTGGGCGCGGACATCCTGAATCACTGCGTGAATGATATTTTGACGCAGGGCGCCGAGCCGCTTTTTTTCCTCGACTACCTGGCAATGGGCAAAGTCGATCCTCGCATCGTCGAGCAAGTGATCGAAGGCATGAGCCGGGCGGCCAAGCAGGCGGGCTGCTCGCTCATTGGCGGCGAGACGGCGGAGATGCCGGATTTTTACCGCGAAGGCGAATACGACCTGGCTGGATTCATTGTGGGCGCGGTGGAAAAGAGCAAGCAGCTCGATCCACGGCGCGTGCAACCCGGCGATGCGCTGATTGGGCTTCCCTCCACGGGGCTCCACACCAACGGATATTCGCTCGCGCGGAAGCTGGCTTTCGAAGTGGCGGGGCACGAGCCGGACGCGTATGTGGCGGAGGCGGGCGGGAAAATCGGCGCGGAACTGCTGAAGCCACATCGCGCGTATTGGCCGCTGCTCAAGAACATCCTGGGGAATGAATGGGTTTCGTCGATGGCGCACATCACCGGCGGCGGAATCACCGGAAATTTGCCGCGGGCTTTGCCCCGGAACGTGCAGGCCGTGGTCGAGCTGGGCAGCTGGCCGGTGCTGCCGATTTTCAAGTACCTGGCAAAAATTGGAAACATCGACCGCGAGGAGATGCTCCACACGTTCAATCTCGGCGTGGGAATGATTTTAGTGGTGCCGGCGAAAAGCGTCTCCAGCGTGGAAACCGAATTGCGGCGGCGGCGCGAGAAGTTTTATCTCATCGGGCGCATCGAAAACGGCCAGCGCGGCAAGCCCCGCGTGATTTACTCGGGGAAGCTGCCGCTTTAGCCTGTTCCACTTTAAAGCCCTAAATTCCACAGAATGTATCGAAGACGCGGCATGCTGGGACATGAGCGTGTTCGTTTTTTTGCAAGGTAGTTTTGGCATGGCAGGGAAGTTGGCGGGTGAGGAAACGAGGTTACGGCGCTGGACGGCTATCGCGGACCTAACGCTGTTCCCCTCGTTCGTGCTGTGGTTCATTTGGTCGCTGCAATTCCGCGCTCGATGGACTTGGATAGTATTCCCCTTTTGGCTGATCGTAAGCTTCAAACTGCACCGCGACACTCATCAAACGCTGGGCTGGCGCCTCGATAATCTTTGGCCCGCAGCGAAGCAGGCGCTGATCCTCCTTGGC
>Ga0335074_10000321_pt1 | contig 71451 bp, 59 predicted proteins | sample Lox_Sample_23_FD_206715 | JGI IMG/M metagenome (GOLD analysis project Ga0335074, IMG submission 206715) | Soil microbial communities from Loxahatchee National Wildlife Refuge, Florida, United States - Lox_Sample_2.3 | ecosystem: Environmental > Terrestrial > Soil > Wetlands | place: USA...
AAAAGAGCCAAATTGAGGTAGAGGCTGGCCATGCCCACGATCCCGTAGTCGTAGGGGGTCAAGATGCGGGCCACAATGATTGTGGAGACCCAGCTCAAAATCTGGGCCGCCCAGCGGGCGGCGGCGCTCCACGCCACGGCGTGAGCCATAGAACGATCCAAGGATTGATCGGGCGTGGCTGGCGTCATCTTCAGACGGCCTCTTCAGGCCGGGGGGTTCTCAGCGGGCTCAATCCTATTGCCAGCTCGCACGACGCGGAAGAAAGACGCGACATCACATACTTGTGGAGAATCGAACCGTGCATCGATGTAGTGACCGCCATTATAGGATGACCAGCCCTGATGTTCGCTCCAGTTTAGACGTTGAGTTTCCATCCACAAAATAAATAGAGCAGACAGACGATTGACGCAACGATTCAGGTCTTGCGATTTTCGAATGTTCGTGTTCCTCGACGGCAGGGACTTCATTCAGGTTGGCGTGAATAGGGAAGGGAGCGCGACAAATGTCCAACAATTCTCAGTTCGGGCTGAGAACAGATTTCTCTTGGCGAACTGAGCCATTCAGGAAGACCTCAAAGCATTTGTCGGGCGTAATGCAGGACGGATTCGTCTTTCCGGGGTCGACTAAACCAGCCTTGAGATTCGGGTTCCCAGTGATTAACTGGAGCGCGTTTTGTGCGCCATTTCCGGTGTCCGCATCACCGGGGTCGATTGTGGATAGGCCGCGGTAGTTGTAGATGCCGTAACGCGCGGGCGGGGTTTCGCTAGGAGCGCTAAAAAGATGAATGGACCAATCTCCGGTTCTCCATTCGGCTGTCGGCAAACTTGTAAGTATCGTATCAGCGATTTGTCCGCAAGCGACGACTCGCTGATTTCGGATCCAAGTGCCGACGGTGAAACTGACAAGAAATAAAGCTACCACCGACCAGTAAAGCGGCTTGGATGGCAGCAGACCCCAAAGCAGGTAGCTGAGAAAAATCGCGTACAGTGCGGCCGGGAGATACAAATAGGTTTCCGACGCGTGCGGCGTAAACAAGAGAAAAGGGCTCAACACGACTGGAATCAGCATCAAGAGAAAGAGGATGAGCCCTTTATCAAGGCGTTGCAGGCTCGCACGCACGGCGGCAGTCCTACAATAGGCAAAGAGCCCGGCGGCGCCGGCGCCGACAGCCCCCAGGAGAATCAGGAAGGCCTTTCTCCCGAGATGGAGAGCCGGCGGCAAAGGAAAGCCGAAAAGCTGATTCGCCGTGACGACATCAACCGGAGACAAAAGCCCTCCAGCGTATAACACCGCATTGTGCAGAATCGTCCCGAGAGGCACGGGTGGATTTTCGCCCCGCACGACGAGATGGCGGACAACACCAAAGACGAAAACGGCACCCGCAGAGCCGGCAAGCCATGTTAGGGCTTCCTTTCGAGAAGGAGAATTCCCCCTCCAAAGCTCGAGCAGCAAATAGCCCGCCATCATGGCGAAGACAACAATCACAGGCTCGTAAAAGAACATTCCTACGAGAACCAAGGCCAAGGACAAGGCGAGCCATGCATTGCGCCGGGATTGCCGCCACAACAAAAAGGCCAAAAGGCCCACAAGCAGACATGCATAGGCCGTGGTGTTCGTAAATATCGCAGCCACTACAGTTTGGTTTGCGACCGGCTCCAGACAAAAGAAAAGTCCGGAAATCAACGCCACGACTCGCTCGCGAGTCAACAGCAGAGCGAGAGCGTAGACGGTCAGAGCACAGATTAGATGAAACGACAAGTTGCGAAGCCGAAAGGGGAGGGCGCTACCGCGGCCAAGCATCCAGCAGAAATATGTCGAAAGCCTGTTCAGAGGCCGATATTTTGTAGTTCCGAAGTGAGTGGTTGTGAAAATGACAGAAGGATGTTGAGCGTCCGTAAAAATGGCCCGATGCGTTTCGCCAAAGTCATCATACCCGCAGAAATAGGCCGTGGAGACGGGAGCAAAAATCGCCGCTCCGACCAAGACGATCAACAGGGCATCGATCCAAGTTCGCCTCATGGCACGCTTGATAGTAACAAACGCCAAGCGGCCGCCCTATAGTTCGATACCCCTCCGACACACGCCTTGCCAACCCCGCCATCCAATCATTCAAGTAGGATATTCTAACGATGATCCTGGACCCGACAGCAAATCTATGATCGGTTCACGCTGCCTCGATTCTGGAGCAAGGGATTTTTGGAACCGCCGGCGGCGGCGGTTCAACGTCCAAATAGAAAAAACGGGGCGCCAGTTGTCGGTGTCACTCGAGCACTTGGAGGTCTTTTAGGGACATTGTTGGAGTGGCGAGGTTCAGCGATTAGAGTGAGGAAAGTCCTAAGGAGTCAAACGAAGTCAGCCTGATGCGAATTCTTTTTGTAACCAACAATCTGCCCGTTCCCCCGACAAACGGCCAGGCGATACGCACGCTATCGATCCTGCAGAGCTTGGCCTCCTTGGGCCACCAATTGTCCTTTGTATCATTCGCGACAGGCGGCGGTTCCAGGGATCTCGAGCCCCTGACATCCTGCTGCGAGTCCATTGATTTGCTGGATCGCCCGCTCACGAACATGTCGCAAGGAGCGGACTATCTCCGTCGCGCAGCGTGCGTGTTAAGTCACAAGCCGTACTCGGTCGAAAGATTTCGCTCCAGTCCAATGCGAGAGAAAATTGCAGATCATTTAAAAAGCGAAAAGCCCGACGCGGTCTTCTGTGATTCTGTGTACGCGCTTGTGAACGTTCCGGAGACTAGAATTCCCATTCTTTTGAATACCCACAACGTCGAATATGCGATTTACGAGAGATATTACAAGTTAGAAAGGAACCCTGTAAAAAAACTTTACGCGGGCGCGGAAGCAAAGCTCACAAGAGAGGCAGAGAGAAAGAGTTGCTACCGAGCGGTCGGTGTCCTGGCATGCTCGCAGAAAGACAGGGAAGCACTGGGCAACCTTTGCCCTGATGTGCCGGTCTCCGTCGTCCCAAATACCGTCGATACCGATTTCTACCTTCCTTCTTCAGATGCCAACCGCGGAAGCCAGGAGCCCGTGATGTTGTTTCAAGGAAGTATGGATTGGTACCCTAACCGTGACGCGGTCGAATATTTTGTCCAAGATATCCTGCCAAAGATACGGGCGGTGGCACCAAATGCGAAATTCATCGTTGCAGGACGGAATCCACCACCCCAATTCGTCGCGGAGCTTACTGCGGTCCGTGGGGTCGAGTTCACTGGAACCGTGGCGGATATGCGTCCGTATCTAGCTTCTGCAACGATCGTTGTTGTACCGCTGCGCCTTGGAAGTGGCACGCGCATCAAGATTCTAGAGGCCTGCGCCGCGGGTAAACCGGTCGTTTCCACGCATGTCGGAGCCGAAGGGTTAGACTTACACGATGGGAGAGAGATTGTACTGGCGGACGAGCCAAGTGAATTCGCAAGTGCGGTCGCAGCGCTGCTGGCGGACCCAGTCCGCGCCAGCTCGATGGCGCGAGCAGCACGCGCTGTCATTGACGAACGCTACAGCCAGCACGCTCTGCGAGTGAGTTTGAAAAATGTCCTCGAAAACTTCCACAATCAGAAAAGGACAAATTAGGATCGAGCACACTCAATCGGCCCGCCAACGAGATTCTGACAGAAGCATTTGGCGGTCGCCATAGGAGAAAAGCAGAGGTGTTGAGGTTCGGAATTTGCACACGAGAGCAATACGAGCGGGAAGCGGGAAGGCGGAATCTTGCCGCGTCGGAGATCTCGTATAACCTGATGGACGTGGGGGAGGACGCCACGGAAGAAGAAGTGCGGCTGTTCGAGTCGATCAGTTTCAGCCTGCGCACCTCGAATGGCACGACTCGGATGACTTTCTCGGACAGGTTCCGGGATGTTGACGAAACTACGTCAAGAATTCTTGGCCGGTTCTTCGCGGCGGATGCCGCTCTACTGGTGCAGGACCGGGCAATGTCGCACGGCTTGACGTCCTGCGAATGGGCGCACAAATTGTTTCGAGCCTTTCCGCGCGCGCAGGTGGAAGCCTCCGACCGGATTCTGTTCCTATACCGGATTTCGCTCTCGAACGAGGAAACATTCATCCTGGAGCCCGACGGGCATCCGCTGCAATACGTTCGTCCGCCGTTTGTGGTTAGCATCGGCCACCGCGAACCGCTGCGATTTCCTTTGAATCATCTGGTTTCGCTCCGCGCCAGATGGCGGTTCCGGCGACTGGCGCTTCCCGAAGGGTGGAGGGATTCGCAGGGCGGAAAAGGCTACAAGATCACGAAGATCTGCTGCGTTCATCCCAAGGCTCGCTTGCTGGCCAAGAAGGATCCGCGGTTTCGAATCTGCACCCGATCCGTTTTTGACCGGACACCCGGCATCAGCGTGCTGCGGACGATGAACATTCTGAACAAAGCCTACTTCTCCCCGGACCAGCTTGTGGATGGGGCAATGGCGGCATTCGAGAGCCTCGAGCCGGGTGGAATCTGGATCGTGGGGCGAACGTTGGAAGAAGACTCGACGAATCACGTCACGTTCCTCAAAAAACGCGAAGATGACTGGGAATTATTGGAACGAATCGGCGGCGGCTCCGAGATGGAAGAGTTTGTCGCGCGTGGTCCCGCGTTGTTTCAGGAACAGAGTCGATGAACGGTGTTCGCCGGGGTTCGTTTTCATTCCTGCTGATTTGCCATTCCTATCCTCCGGTCATCGGCGGCTCGGAACTCGAAGCGCAGCGCGTTTGCGAGGCACTGATCCGCAGAGGCCACCGCGTGACGGTCGTGTGCGCCGGCGGCGCGCCGATGCCGCCCGTAAAGGATTGGATCGACCCGAAGGGCGTTCCCGTCCGGATATATGGTGGAAACTGGAATGGCGCGGCGAAGAATATTGTTTATGCGCTAGGCGTGGCCCGCATGCTCGTTCGGGAGAGGCACAATTACGATTTCGTTTATTTTCTGATGCAGGGCCTTCATCTGGCGGCTGGGCTGCCGGTGGCGCGAATGCTAGGGAAACCGATTGTGATGAAAATCGCGGGGAGCGGCGAAGTCCCCCGGATGAATCAATCGATAGCCGGCCGGTTCGAATTGCGAATGCTGAAACAATGGGCGCGCTGCGTGATGATCCTCAACGAAGGCATGCGGCAGGAGGCAATCGCCCACGGCTTCAATCCTCAGCAACTGCTGTGGATGCCAAATCCCGTAGATACGGATGTGTTTGCGCCGGGAACGGAAAGTGCGAGGAAGGAATTGCGCGCTCGATTTCAAATTCCTCCGGCAAGCCCCGTCATCCTTTATTGCGGCCGCCTGGCGCCGGAGAAAGCCTTGCCGTCGCTGCTCGACGCATTTTCACTGGTGCGCGAAAAAGCGCCCGATGCTTACCTTGTATTGATCGGCGACGGGCCGCTTCGAGCCGATTTGCAACGGCAGGCCGGAGAGCTTCAGCTTGGCGAGAAGAATATTCGGTTCGCGGGCCGCGTGGATCCGGACGAGGTTTGTTCGTGGCTGAAGGTTGCCGACGTTTTCGCGCTGGTTTCTTATTCCGAGGGTTTTCCCTGCTCTTTGATTGAAGCGATGTCCGCCGGGCTGCCCTCGGTGGTGAGCGCCATCGTCGCAAACCAACAGTTAATCACCGACAATCTGCAAGGGTTTCTGATTCCGCCGGGGGATTCGAAGGCGATTGCCGCATCGCTTCTCCGTCTCCTTGAAGATCCGGAATTGCGAAACCGCGTCGGGTTGGCGGCGCGCCGAACGATCATGGAGAATTACTCGACGGACCTGATCGCGGACCGCTACGAAGAGCTCTTTCGCCGAACGCTTGAGGGAAGCTGAATCCAGTCGGGGCGTATCGCGCAATGAGGCGGGCGGTCAAAGGCGACGATTCACACGCGGCGGAAAAAACTGGATCGAACCGGATTAACGAAAAGTTCTCACCCGCTCCGCAATCACATCCACGACGCGTTGGTAGAGATCTTTGCTGGTCCCGCAACTCTCCGCATAATACCGGCCTGCGGCCGCGATCCTCTCTCGCAATGGCCGGTCTTCCCATGCTGTCCGAATCGCCCGTGAAAGCGCTTCCGGATCCTCCGGCGGAATAAAGAGCGCTTCGTTGGTGAGAACGTCCGAGCTTCCCGGCCCTTCGGATATGATCACGCATTTGCCGAGGAGCATGGCCGTGAGATACGTCCCGATGCCGGATGCGGAAATGCGTCCGGAAACGATAGGAAGAGCGACGACTCGAGCCTTCGATATGATTTCGATCGCCCTCTGAATGCTTTCGTCATTTTCCAAGACGCGAATGTTGGAGGGGAGCTGCGACAAGGGGATGGTGAAGCGCGAACTGTGCTGGGCGAGCAGGCCAAGATTGGGGGCCGGAATTGCGCCCGGATAAGGAAGCGTGGACATCGCCCGGAAGAATGTATCGTAGTCCCTCTCGGACCTTCCGAAGCAAAGCACATATTCGCCCTCGGGATCGGGCGTGTACGAGAAAGCGCCGCGGATGTCGCTCTTGAATGGGACATAGGCGCTTCGCGCCTCACCGATGCCGAAGTATTTCTGGTATCCGTCCAGCTGCCTAAAATAATGAATGAAAAGATTCACATTTTTCAGGAGAGCTTTCTTCAACGGGCGGGTCAACCGTGAAGCCCTTGAAATGGGGCGGCGAAGAACCAAATCGAGCGCGATGATTGGTTTGCGGCGCGGAGGAAAGAGCGAAAATAGCTCTGCCAATTTGTAAGTGAGTCCTGGATCGCAGTTGATGAGGATCGCATCACAACCGGGCGCATCGGAAAAAAATTGGCCTGGAGTCGAAAGGACGCGGGTCGTTCCGCGCGTTCCCGAGGCCGAGACCCATTCTTTTGGAAAGTCTTTAATATTGCAGAGGATGCGCACGGGTTCGGCGTGCGGATTTCCCATAAAGAGTCCTTGGCGGCTTCAAATCGATGCAGATCCCAGTTGAGTCAAGACGTGACGCTAGCATAGCACCTGATGCGAATCAAATTCGAAGCTGCGGGGGAACTCATCCGAGTCCAATTGAGTTTTCAACCCTTCCCAGAAGCCTTTTCGCGCCGCCGGCCTTTCACAGTTGTCGCCAAACAGGCCGACATCCTGACTATTTCTCCGCTATTTATGCTAATCATATTTAAGGCGTTCTAGGGCGGGAAATGGCAATCGCGGTGTTTGCGGCTTCGGTCGCGGCAATCCTTTACATTCTTTTCGGGTATCCGCTGCTGCTGGGCTTTATTTCGCACAGGTGGGCCAAGCCGGTGGCGAAAAGCCCGCAGCGGAAATCCGTGTCGGTCGTGATCGCCGTTCACAATGGCGAGCGATTCATCGGCGACAAGCTGGAATCGGTTCTTGCCCTGAATTATCCCCGCGATTTGATGGAAATCGTGGTGGTCTCCGACGGCAGCGACGACCAGACGGATGCCATCGTCGAGGGTTTTGCGGCCCGAGGCGTGAATTTGCTGCGGGTTCCTCGCGGCGGGAAGTGCGCGGCGCTCAACGCCGGGATTTCGCAAAGCCGGAATGAGATTCTTCTGCTGACCGACGTGCGGCAGAAATTGGATCCGGACAGTCTGCAAGCGCTGATGGATTGTTTCGCCGACCCGGCCGTGGGAGCCGCGAGCGGTGAATTGGTGGTGCGGCAAGGAACGAATTCAGACGAGGCGAGCACGGGGCTCTATTGGCGGTACGAAAGCTGGATACGCCGCAATTTGAGTCAGGTGGATTCGATGTTCGGCGCGACGGGACCGTTTTACGCCCTGCGGCGCGACCTGGCGGTTCCCATCCCGCAAGACATTCTTCTCGACGACATGTACTTGCCCTTGAACGCGTTCTTCCGAGGATACCGCCTCATCAACGAACCCCGAGCCAAGGCGTTTGACTACCCGACAACGCGAGAGGTCGAATTCAAACGCAAGGTGCGGACGCTTGCCGGAAACTACCAGATTCTGCGCGTCTATCCCGCGCTGCTCGGGCCGCGCAACCGCATGTGGTTTCACTACATGTCCTACAAAGTGGCCAGGCTGATCTTGCCGTGGATTTTCGTCGCGCTGCTCGCAAGCAGTTGTTTTCTCCCCACGCCTCTTCGCTGGATCGCATTGGGCGTACAGGGCATTTTTTATTTCCTGGCTTTGGTGGATCCCTGGATTCCGGCTGGATTCATCCTTAAGAAATACACTTCTCTCGCGCGAACATTTGTTGCGCTATTGTTGGCGGCCGTGCGGGGAATTTCCGTCCTGGTCGTTCCTCCCAGAAGTCTGTGGCAGGAGACCAAGATAGCGGCGCATCATTCCTGAGAGCGACGGATTGACGCGTGAGATTCCGCGCGGAGCTGAAAACAGGCCGCCCATACGCAGACGGCCTTGCATCGCCCGCGGCGGCCCGGGAGGGGGTCAGGCGGCCCGCAAACGGTAAATCATTTGGGCGAGGGCGTGCGGGGTCCGGGCATCGAGGAAGTCCGCATCGGGAATCGTCAACTGGAACGCGCTTTCGATTTCTGCAAGCAGCGGGAGAACCATAACCGAGGTAAGACCTGCTTCGTAAAGGTCTTCGTCTGCGGGAAGATTGTCCCTGTTCAAAATCCGGCAGACAATCTCAGTCACGTTTTGCAAATCCTGATCGTTGTAGTCCACCTGCATTATTTCGACTCCTCCTCGCTCGTCAATCGCGCGATCTGCCGCGCTGGATTGCCTGCCACAATGACATAGGGCGGGACGTTGGTCATCACCTGCGCTCCCTCGGCGACAACGCTGCCTTTGCCGACGGTGACGCCGGGAAAGATTCTCGCGTCGTGGCCGATCCAGGCGTCGTCCTCAATCCGGACCGGGCGGACATCGCTGGGTAGAGCCGGTGAACCAGTTCGACGCAATGCCGGATCAGTTGGATGCCCGGGCGTATCGAAGATCTCAGCGCCGGGAGCGATCAAGACGTGATTGCCGACAGTGATCTCCCGGCCGACCGTGAAGGCGCTGCCGTGGCCGATCATCACCTTGTCGCCGATCCGGATCGTGGGGTTCTCGGTGTAGCGGACGGCGAACGCGAAAGTGCACTTCCCGTCAACAATCACATCGTTTCCCACGATCAAACGGCCCTTTCCGAGAAACCAGTGAATGAACACTCCCGTATGGACGTTTCGCCCGTACTCGTAACAGTATGCCTTGAAGAAGGGCTCGCAGACGAGCACGCGGATGAGAAAGTAATAGACTTGGCGGAGGGCCACAAAGAGCGCCAGCAAGGGGCGAAAAATCCACCGCGGGGCGGGAATGCTGAAATTATTGATGCCGTGATAGGTAGCGCGAGCGGCGCGCGCCAACGGATGGTCGGAATGCACCAGACGGTAGATGGTTGTCATCGCCCGGCACTTTTAAAGTGTTCGTTGCGTGGGTGCAACTCTTCCTGGAGGAACCGCTGGCGCGTTTCGCGGCGCGAGATTTTCCCGGCTGTGCTCTTGATGATCCAGCGGTCGGAGACGACGCGAACGTGCCGCGGGGCGACTCCCAAAGCCGAGGAGATCAAGCGATTAATCCTGCGTTCGATGCCGCGGGCCCGGCGGACGTCGAATTCGCCGCGCATTTCGGCAACGACCGCCAAGGATTCCGATCCATGAGCCGCGTCTTCCACGCCGAACGCCACCACCCTCCCCGGATACACGCCTTCAATCGAATTTACCAGCGTCTCGACATCCTCGGGGAATATGTTCTGGCCCGCTACGATAATAATATCCTTGATTCGCCCAATCACATATAAATCGCCCGCGTCGGTGAAACCGTAATCCCCGGTGGAATACCACCCATCATCCGTAAGCGATTGGGTGGAAAACCCACCGTTCCCCCAATAGCCGCGAAAGAGGCTCTCGCCACAAATCTCGATTCCACCGGCAATCCTGTCACCGCAGAGAGCGCCATCAAACCCACGGATGCGCACCTGCATGCCGTCTAAAATGCGGCCGCTCGAGACGTAATGGTCGTCCAGCAAGTCGTAAGCCGTCCGGTCAGGATCAACCGTCGTTAGTCCTTCGACGCGATCGCGCGGGATGACCCTGGGCACGAAGTCGAGCGGCGACTGAGTGACGGCAAATACGTTTTCCGCCATGGCATATGAAGCCTGGCATTGCTCGGAACGCACCCCAAACTCCGCAAACGTCTTCGCAAATTTCTTGAAAGAGCGTTCCCGAACGGGCTCACTGCAGTTGATCCAGGCGCGAACGTGGGAAAGATTGGATGCCTTCCCCATTCGAGCCTTGTGCGTAGCAAGATAAGAAAAGGCAAAATTCGGAAGCCAGCAAAACGTGGCGCGGTATTCGCCGATCAGACGGAAAAGCATGCCCGGATCCAGGAGCCAATCCGTCGCGGCAAATTGAGTGGAAGGAGCGCTGTTCCACAATGGGAGCCAGAAGCACGCGATCAGGCCCATATCGTGGTACATCGGGAGCCAGCTTGCCACGCCATCGCTTGAAGTGAATTGCAACGCGGCGCTCAGGCGGCGAAGTTGGTTGACGAGCATGGGCGCCGTCACGACGACGCACTTCTGCGCGCCCGTCGTCCCTCCCGAAAATTGAAGGAAGAGGGCGTCCTCGGGGGTATGGTCGGCTCCGCGGCTGGGGATCCGCAGCTCAGCTTGAACGATCCCCAAATCCACGCGAAAGGATTCTTCCAATTTTTCATGGTTCGCGATGGGGCATTCCGTAGCCCGATAGGCCAAACCCGGGTCGAGGCTTCGAGCAAGGCGCGGCAAGGTGATCAATTGCGAGGCAGGAAGATTTTGCAGCTGGTGGAGCACGTTGCGCTGATACTTTTCCGGGTCGACACGGCTTGTGGGCCAAGCCAGGATCGCCGGCAATCGGCCGCGCAGAACCAAGCCCAGGTGAAGCAGGAACAATTCGACCGAATGGGGAAGCAACAGAAGCACTACGCTCGAAGGAGGTGCGTCGCAATAACGGTCGGCCAATTCAAGGCTGCGGGAGAGCAGTTCCGGCCCGGTAAGTTCCAATACCGAACTTTCTTCACGGGAAACGACAATCCGTAAAAGGGCCCGATCGGACGCTGATTCGATCTGCTGACGCAGTTGCTGCCGAAATTGATCTGCTTTCAAGGTAATTGGACCCGCTTAGCCAAGCCGATTCTAGTCCGCGAACTGAACGCTCTCACTTCTTCAGACCACCCTTCAAACCTCTCGGTGCAGAGTCCCTGCAGGGTTTTCTCAGCTTCCCTGAAGAACAAAGACTGGGGGCCCCCACTTGCGAGGGCCCATTTAGGATAGGGGCGCATCCGACAGAACCTGTGATATCCGGGTAGAGACACCGTTACATTTGTGTTTCGCCATTTTCAAATTTCCTCGCTGCGAACCTCGGCAGTCTAGAAATTCTCCGACCTTGTGTTCTGCAAAGAGTAGTTGCAATTCGGGGACCAGAAATCAGGCAAACTCCCGAATTCGCTGTAGGGAACAATCTGAGGCGCGATTCCGTCTGGACCCTTCAGGATGCAAAATCGAACCTGGTTGAATGACCACATGAAAAATTGGCCGTATGGATTGTGAAGGAGCCGACAGAAGGTTTGCTAGCTAATTCTTTGAATCCGTTGCATAAATGACCGGGAGCCCAATCAAATCAATAACTTAGCAGCGTCGCGACGGTTGCCCAACGTCCTTCCGACTTTATCATTCCACGAAGCAAGCGACGGCTCCGAATTGCGGCAAAGCAACGATGCGCCGAGAATCACCCCGGCCAGACCTTCAGTTGGATGCAATCCGTCGGATGCGCGGGACCCGCACATTGAGCAATGGATACAAGGGTCCGAGATTTTCGACGGTTCACCGCCATTTCGTGGTACAGATTCTGAAGCCGCCGCCCCTTCGATTTAACTCAAAGCGGGAGAGACTCCAGGGATCAAACCTGAATCGCCCCACGACGGACGAACATGGGGGTGCCGGTTTGACGGAGAGGTCAGGAGCCAGTCGATGTGTGGAATTGTTGCCATTTTTTCCCGTCAAACTCCCATCGCTGACCGCGCCCTGGAGAACGCGACGAAGCGGCTCCTCCATCGCGGCCCCGACGGCCAGAAGTATTGGATGTCGAACGATCGCAGGGTCGGTCTGGGCCACGCACGGCTGAGCATTATCGATTTGACGACGGGAGACCAGCCAATCGCCAATGAGGATGAAACCCTCCGGATTGTCGTGAACGGGGAGTTTTACGGATACGAGCCGATCCGGAAGGAACTTGAACAGCTGGGACATCGGCTGCGCACGCGTTCGGACAGCGAAATTGCGCTTCATCTTTACGAGGATCTTGGCGCGCAGTGCTTGCACCGTTTGCGCGGAGAATTTGCGATAGTGATTTGGGACAGCGTAAATAAGACTCTGTTTGCCGCGCGCGACCGGTTTGGCATCAAGCCGCTTTTCTACTCGCAGAGGGATGACACACTCTATCTCGCGTCCGAGGTGAAAGCACTCTTTGCCGCCGGGGTCCCCGCGCGCTGGGACCTCGAATCCATATACGGGTGTGCCGGAATCGGCGGCAATCAATCGCGGACTCTATACGACGGGATCTATCAAATCCCTCCCGGCCATTTCCTGGTGGCGACCGACAACCAAATCCAAGTGAAGCCGTACTGGGATTTCAACTATCCACGGGAAATTGACCGGGGGCCTTTGCGCCGCGACGAGGAATATGAAGAGGAGTTTCGTAACGCGTTTGAAGAGGCTGTAAAGCTCCGCTTGCGCGCCGACGTCCCCGTCGGCTGTTATCTGAGCGGCGGCGTGGATTCTTGCGCCATCGTGGCAATGGCCGCCCGGCATCACCAGGGTGCCGTCCATGCCTACACCCTGGCATTTGATCATGTAGCGTTCAACGAGGCGGATGTGGCCAAGGAGATGGCGGCGAAAGCAGGGGCGGAATTCATTCCCATTCCGATCAAATCCGACGATCTGGCGGACCATTTTGCCGACGCCACGGCCCAATCGGAGATGCTCTGCGTAAATCCTCACGGAACCGCGAAATATCTATTGAGCAGGGCCGTCAATAAAGCGGGGATCAAAGTCGTCCTGACCGGAGAGGGATCGGACGAAATTCTGGCAGGTTACATGCACTTCGGGCGGGATATGGTGGCGAAGATTCCTGGTGGACAAAGCCCCTTCGAGCCACCCGCAACACTGCAGGGAGGCTCGGCAAGTGGGGCGAGGACACCCAGCGGCAAGGAACTTGCCGTCAACGGCGTCAGACGTATTCTCGGCTTCGTTCCCAATTGGATGGACGCAGCCTTCGGTTTCTCTTCGAGAATGCGCGGGCTGTTCAGTGATTCGATTCTTGTGGAAAATTGCGGTCGCGAGGAGTATCGAGGCTTCTTCAACGACATCGATGTCGAAAACCAACTCCTGGGCCGACACCCACTCCATCAATCGCAGTATCTTTGGTCGAAAACCAAGTTGCCGAACTATCTTCTCACCATTCTCGGCGACCGCATGGAAATGGGTCATTCCGTCGAGGGGCGCGTTCCGTTCCTGGATCATCGCCTCGTAGAGCTGGCCCGGTCTCTGCCCGCTTCCATGAAAATTCGTGGAATGGTTCACAAGTACATTCTCAGAAAATCGATGGAGGAAGCCCTGACCGAAACGGTTTACGCGAGGCTGAAGCAGCCCTTTTGGAGTCCGCCTGCGACGTTCAACCCGCTCGGGAAGTTCAATCTCTTCATGCAAGACGTCCTTCGAAGCAACGTGGTGGCCTCGATGCCATTTTTCGATCGCAAGAAGGTTGTGGCTTTGTTGGACGATCTGCAGAAAGCGGACAAACTCTCGAATGACGCCAATGAGCAGGTTTTGACCCTGGTCCTCAGCGCTTGCGTCCTGCAAGAGCGCTATCACCTGTCGGTTTAAGCCGAATTCTTCTTCCACGATTAGCCGCTTTCGAAATTGCAAGCGGGCATATTGCAATTACCGGCCGTCCGAATTGGGCGACGGTCGCGCGTCAGGCCGCTTCCGGGTTCACGAAGTCCGTGCTATTTTCTTACTCCTGTTCATCATGCATTCCAGAATGGATGAGTTCGGGCTACCTTTGGCAAATATGGAAATTGCCCCGGAATCTGCAGACAGGACGATGCGACTTTCTGTGATTGTCCCTGTCTATAATGAACACAAATTCATCGAGGAGATCCTTTTTCGCATTCAGGCGTCAGGACTCGCATATGAGATTTTGGTTGTAGACGACGGTTCTACGGACGGGACGCGTTTGGTTCTCGAGAGCCTTCAGAACGCGCAATCCACTGGCGCGCGAGAAATGGAAGTTGGCCCGCACAAGAAAGCATTGCGCCTCGACAACATACGCTTCTTTTTTTTGCCGCAAAATATGGGAAAGGGCGCTGCTCTGCGGGTGGGTTTCGCCGAGGCGTCCGGCGATATATTGTTAATTCAGGACGCCGACCTCGAATATAGCCCCCGCGACTATCCCCGCCTCCTCGAGCCAATCCTCGATGGCCGTGCCGATGTGGTCTACGGCTCTCGATTTCTGGGCGGCCCGCAGCGTGTGCATCTTTTTTGGCACTATGTGGGGAACAAATTCCTCACACTGCTCTCAGACATCCTCACGAATCTGAATTTGACGGACATGGAAACCTGCTACAAGGTATTTCGTGTCGAGGTAATACGCGGGATGAATCTGCGGTCGAATCGATTCGATATCGAGCCTGAAATAACGGCAAAACTAGCCAAGAAGAGATGGCGGATTTACGAAGTCCCAATTTCATACGCCGGCCGCTCCTATGATGAAGGAAAGAAAATCACGTGGCGTGACGGCTTTTCCGCGCTTTACTCCATACTGCGGTATAGCTTTTTCGATTAGGGCGTCGCATTCGCTTTGCTGCAATAGCTTTCGCCCAGGCCAACTCCAGCAGATAGCCTTGAAGAAGATGTGACGCTGGAATTCACCGAGCCTGTGATTGTTTCCGTGAAGCCCCCGTGCGCCTTCGGGACTCATTTCGTTCGCGAAGGACTCGGGTCACCACGCGGAATTCCATCGCCTACCACGAAAAAGGCCACAATGCGCTCCCTTGCGCTAAATCTCAGGCTTGCCTGCCGAAAGATTGGTATTCAAATCCGAGGGTTTTCATTTCGCGGGGAGAGAGCAGATTGCGTCCATCGAGCACCAAGGGACGAACCATTGCATCTCGAACGCGCTTCCAGTCCAGGTTCCGAAACTCGTCCCACTCCGTCGCTATCAGCAAAGCCTCCGCATCCTGCGCGGCTTCATAAGCCGACTTGGCGTATTCCACGTCCGGCAAAATCGCACGTGCTTTGTCCATAGCTTGCGGATCATATGCGCAGACGCGCGCCCCTTCACCCTGCAATTGGCGTATCAATTCAACGGCCGGGGCGAACCGGATGTCGTCCGTATTCGCTTTGAACGCCAGGCCTAACACCGAAACTCGCTTGCCCTTGATCACCCAAAGGGAGTTGCGGATCTTCTCGATAAACCTTTCGATTCGCCGCTGATTGATCTTTTCTGCTTCCTTTAACATCGTAAAATCCAGACCCGACCTTTCCGCTAAATGGACGAACGCCTGCAAATCCTTCGGCAAGCAGAATCCGCCAAAGCCGAGTCCCGCATTCAGGAATGCCGGCCCAATCCTAGGGTCCATGCCCACCGCTTTAGTGACTTCTCCGATATCGGCCCCGAGGCGTTCGGCAAGGTCCGCCACCATGTTGGCGTAGGAAATCTTGAGCGCCAGGAAAGAATTCGAGGCGTGCTTGATCAATTCCGCGCTGTTGATCGTAGTCACAAGCCACGCGGGAGGCGGACCGTCCGGGCAGGCCCGTGTATGTACGGGACATCTGAATTTTCGTTCGAGAATGGGGGCGTACACGTCTTTGAGTTGCCGTTCCGTCATTTCATCCTCAATGCCCACCACAATGCGATCCGGATGAAGGAAATCGAAAATCGCCGTCCCCTCGCGAAGAAATTCCGGATTTGAGGCCACGCGAAAAGTCACGCCCGATTTGCGCCCATACACAGAAAGAGCGCGCTTCAATTCCTGTCCGGTCTGCGCGGGGACCGTGCTCTTCTCGACCACGAGCTTGGGTGACCTCGCCGAAGTGGCAATTGTCCGGGCAACGTGGTCAATCGCGCTCAAATCCGCGTCGCCGTTCGGCAAGGGAGGCGTTCCAACACAAATGAAAATCGCATCGCCCGCCGCCATCGCTTCGCTCGGATTCGCGGAGAAACTCAGCCGTTTTTCCTGGCGCGCCCTGGCTATCACTTCTTGAAGGCCCGGCTCGTAAATGGGCAGGCCCCCCGTTTCAAGAGTGTGCAGCTTGGCCGCGTCGTTGTCCGTGCAGACGACTTGATGGCCGGTCTCCGCGAGGCATGCTCCCGTCACCAAACCCACATAACCTGTGCCAACAACGGAGATATTCAACCAACCCTCCTAAATGAACCGTATTTATCTTTCACTCAAAAATCGGTAAAACAATTCTCATATAAGCACCAAGCCGCGTCAATTTATCCTGAATGGCACCAGGCAAGCCTATCGAAGATTGGTCATCCCTGAACGGCCAGACGCAAGTTGACGCCAGATTTTACCAACCGTAGCCGGCGAAATCCTGTGGCTTTGTCGGAGAGGTATCTACCTCCTTCTCGAACAGGGTGAATGCAAATGTGGCTGTGACTAATCTCACGTGCCGGTGTGGCCGATATTACATACACCAGAATGCTCCCCGTCGCAGACTGGGCGCCACGTCTGGATCGAAAGGAGATCGGCGACAATGAAAACAATGAAAGCGGCGGTCGTGACAAGTTTCGGTAAACCCCTGGCGGTAAGAGAAGTGCCCGTTCCCGAGCCGGGGCCGGGACAAGTCCTGGTTGAAATCGCAGCTTCCGGAGTGTGTCATACCGACCTGCACGCCGCCGACGGCGATTGGCCTATCCAGCCCACCCTGCCGTTTACGCCGGGCCACGAAGGCGCGGGAAACGTTGTGGCGCTCGGACCCGGCGTGACGCATCTGAAAGAAGGAGATCGCGTTGGAATCGCCTGGCTGCACAGCGCTTGTGGGCATTGCGAATTCTGCCTGGCGGGGTGGGAAACGCTGTGCAAAGAGCAGAAGAATTCCGGGTACTCGATTAACGGGAGCTTCGCCGAATTCGCTCTCGCCCAGGCCGATTACGTCGGGCAAATTCCGAGGAATCTGTCTTTCATCGACGCGGCGCCCATTCTGTGCGCCGGCGTGACCACGTACAAAGGGTTGAAAGAAACGGAGGCGAAGCCCGGGCAGTGGGTGGTGGTCTCGGGAGCCGGCGGTCTGGGCCATGTCGCCATTCAATATGCGCGGGCCATGGGCCTGCACGTTGCTGCCGTGGATCTGGGACCAGAGAAATTGACGCTGGCACGGCACCTGGGAGCCGAAATCACGATCGACGCCGCGACTCAAGACCCTGCCAAGGAAATTCAGAAACAGATTGGCGGCGCGCACGGCGTGCTGGTCACGGCCGTCTCGCCGATTGCCTTCAAACAGGCTGTCGGGATGCTTCGGCGGGGCGGGACTTGCGTGCTGAACGGTCTGCCGCCGGGTGATTTTCCCATCTCGATCTTCGAAGTGGTTTTGAACCGCTACACGCTCCGGGGCTCGATCGTAGGCACGCGAAAGGATCTGGAAGAAGCGCTCGCATTTGCCGCGGAAGGAAAAGTGAAGGCTACGATCGAGCTCCAGCCTCTCGATTCGATCAATGAGGTATTCAAGCGGCTGAAGCAGGGCAAGGTCAATGGACGCGTTGTGATGGACCTTTCAGGCAAGGCAAAGGGCGCGGCACCCTCTCACCCGGAACTCGCGGGCGCGAGAAAATAGTTTTCATCTCTTCAAGCGGTTTTGGTCATTCTTCGCCGATGTCTTCGTTCCATACTTCCGGGTGTGTGCGAATGTATTCGGCCATCATCGAGGCGCACTCCTTGGAATCGAGGTCGATGACGTTCACCCCGTTGGAACGAAGCCATTCGACTCCACCCTGAAAATTGCGGCTTTCGCCTACCACAAGCGTTCCAAAACCAAATTGCCTGACCAGACCGCTGCAATACCAGCACGGCGCCAACGTCGTTACCATAATCAGCTTTCGGTAGCTTCGCTGCCGGCCCGCCCTGCGGAACGCGTCGGTTTCCCCATGGATCGACGGGTCGGATTGCTGAACGCGCCGGTTTCGCCCACTGCTGATCAGGAGGCCGGAGGAGTCAAATACAGCGGCGCCCACGGGTATCCCGCCTTCGTCGAGCCCCTTTCGCGCTTCTGCAATCGCGGTCTCGAGCATCGCAGCGAAATCCAAATCGGGCTTCATTCTTGTCGTCTCCTCAATACGTTTCATTGGACGAAAGCTGATTCGTCCAGATCCTTCTGACGGCTTTTGCGGCCAATCCGAAATCGAAAAACGCGATGTCATCAGACTTTGTGATGATTGTCACACGGGCCACCCGGCCCGAGGCATAAACTATAATCGTCAAGTGGTTTGGAATTCTAGGCAAAGGAAACTCCCGTGGAAGAATTACTCAGCCCAGATGAAATAAGAAAAATGAACGCCTATTGGCGTGCCGCCAACTACCTGTCCGTGGGACAAATCTATCTGAAAGACAATCCTCTGCTCGAGCGCCCCTTGAGCGCGGAGGATATAAAACCGCGATTACTCGGTCATTGGGGAACCACCGCCGGTCTGAATTTCATCTACACGCACCTGAACCGACTGATCAACCAACACGCTCTCAACATGATTTACGTCATTGGCCCCGGCCATGGCGGTCCCGGCATCGTGGCTCACACATATCTCGAAGGGTCCTATTCAGAAATCTACCCGTACATTCAGGAGGACCGCGACGGGATGAAACGGCTGTTCCGCCAGTTTTCCTGGCCCTACGGAATTCCCAGCCACGTCGCACCGGAAACTCCCGGTTCGATTCACGAGGGTGGCGAGCTGGGCTATTCGCTGCTGCACGCCTACGGAGCGGCCTTCGACAACCCCTCCTTACTCGTCGCTTGCGTGGTGGGAGACGGCGAATCCGAAACGGGCCCGTGCGCGACCAGCTGGCACTCCAACAAATTTTTAAATCCCGCCAGGGACGGAGCCGTGCTGCCGATCCTTCACCTGAACGGCTACAAGATCGCAAATCCCACGGTGCTGGCTCGGATTTCGAACGAGGAACTGGAGTCACTCTTCCGAGGTTACGGATATCATCCGCACTTCCTCGAGGGCGACGATCCGCTGACCATGCATCAGCGAATGGCCGCGGCGCTTGAAGCGATTCTCCGCGAAATCAGGTCCATCCAGAAAGCCGCTCGCGAAGATGGACGATCCGAGCGTCCCCATTGGCCGATGCTGATACTGAAAACGCCAAAAGGATGGACCGGCCCCAAATTTGTAGACGGAAAGCCCGTGGAAGGAACCTGGCGCGCTCATCAAGTGCCTGTCACGAACGTCCGGGAAAATCCGGCGCACCTGGCAATTCTCGAAGGATGGATGAAGAGTTACGAACCCGGCGAGTTGTTTGACTCCGAGGGCAAATTCAAATCCGAATTCGCCGGGTTGGCTCCGAAGGGGCAGCGGCGGATGGGCATGAATCCGCACGCCAATGGCGGGTTGCTGCTGGCGCCCTTGCGGCTTCCCGCGTTCCGCGACTACGCCATAAAGGTGGAAGAGCCCGGGAGTCCGGAATCAGAGGCGACCCGCATTCTGGGCCGCTATTTGCGGGATGTGATGAAGTTTAATCTCGAGGAAGCGAATTTCCGGGTGTTTGGCCCCGACGAGACGGCTTCGAACCGTCTGGATGCGCTTTTCGATGTCACCGGAAAGACCTGGGAGGCATCCACGCTCCCGACGGATGAGAACTTGTCTCCCGAGGGGCGGGTGATGGAGGTTCTCAGCGAACACATGTGCCAAGGCTGGCTTGAGGGCTTTCTACTGACGGGGCGGCACGGATGGTTCTCGTGCTACGAAGCCTTCATCCATATCGTGGATTCGATGTTCAACCAGCACGCCAAGTGGTTGAAGACCACCCGCACCATCCCCTGGCGCAAGCCGATTGCTTCTCTCAATTACTTACTCACCTCCCACGTATGGCGGCAGGACCATAACGGCTTCTCGCACCAGGACCCGGGATTCATCGACCATATCGCCAACAAAAAAGCCGACGTCGTTCGAATCTATCTCCCTCCGGACACGAACACGCTGCTTTCCGTAGCCGACCACTGCCTGCGAAGCCGCAACTACGTCAATCTCATAATTGCCGGAAAGCAGCCCGCGCCCAATTGGCTCGACATCGAATCGGCCGTAAAACATTGCACGGCCGGCCTTGGAATCTGGGATTGGGCGAGCAATGACGACGGAAATCCGGAGGTCGTGATGGCTTGCGCAGGGGATGTGCCGACTCTCGAAACTCTGGCGGCTGTTTCCTTGCTCCGCGAACACATTCCCGACCTTCGCATTCGCGTCGTGAACGTCGTGGATTTAATGGCGCTTCAGCCCGTGACCGAGCATCCTCACGGGCTGGTAGATGAAGATTTCGACGGCCTCTTCACTACCGATAAGCCGGTCATTTTCGCCTTCCACGGCTACCCCACGCTGATTCACCGGCTCACGTATCGCCGGCGGAATCACTTCAATATTCACGTGCGCGGCTATGTGGAAGAGGGGACAACCACCACGCCGTTTGACATGACGGTGCTGAATCGCCTGGACCGCTATCAGTTGGCGCTTGACGTTGTCCGCCGCGTCCCTCGCCTGGCGCCGCTCATTGACTCGGCAACCCAGCGCCTTACCGAGCAGATTCAGCGGCACAAGCTCTACGTGTCCGAGCACGGCGAAGATCTGCCGGAAGTCCGCAATTGGAAATGGACTGGACGCTGAATCCGACATGCCCGAGACCATTGTTCTCTCTTTGAATAGCGGATCTTCGTCGCTCAAATTCGGTTGGTTTGAAGTCGCGGCGGGTGAGCCTCGCCCCATCTATGCCGGCGCCGTCGAGGGAATCGGCGGCCCTGTTGGACGATTCTGGATTCGGGATTCCGCCGGCAAAATGCTGCGCGAGGATCACTCCGCTGTTCCCGCCCAGGATGACGCTCTTCATGCGGTCGCGCGCCTCGTGGGTGATAGTCACCTGCCCATGCCTCACGCGATTGGCCATCGCGTTGTCCACGGTGGACCGAACCTCAGAGAACATCAACGGGTGACTCCTGAAGTTCTAGAGCAACTCGAGGCAGCCGCCGCATTCGCCCCGTTGCATGTTCCCGTCGAGCTTCGCTTGATTCGCCTGACAGAATCGCATTTTCCAAACGTGCCGCAATTCGTCTGCCTGGACACGGCGTTCCACCGCACTCTTCCCGAAGAGGCGGCACGTTTCGCGCTGCCGGGGACTTTCTGGGACGCGGGAGTGCGCCGCTATGGATTTCATGGTCTTTCCTGCGAATCGATCCTGCATGCTATGGGAGAGAATCAGCCAGCAAAAATCATCGTTGCGCATCTGGGCAACGGCGCGAGCGTGACCGCCATCGCGCATGGTGTCTCGGTGGACACCACGATGGGACTCACACCAACCGGGGGAATTGTGATGGGCACCCGGCCGGGCGACCTCGATCCCGGAATTTTTGTGTACATGCAGCGAACCTCGGGACTCGCCGTGGATGATCTGGAAGCACTGCTCAATCGAAGGTCGGGGCTCTTGGGGCTATCCGGGGCATCCAGCGATATGCGGCAGCTCCACGCGGCCGGAGCCGATCCCCGCGCGCGCATGGCCGTCAATATCTTCTGCCGCACGGTCAAGAAAGCCATCGGAGGCCTCACGGCGATACTCGAAGGACTTGACCTTCTTGTTTTCACGGGAGGAATCGGCGAAAACGATGCCCTTGTCCGCGAACAGATCTGCTCCGGATTGGAAACGGTTGGAATCGGTCTTGACGCAGAGAGCAACCGGAAGAACCTTCCCATCATCAGCAGCAAGAGCAGCCGGGCCGCCGTTCGTGTTATGCACAGCGACGAGGAGCTGCAAATCGCCCGGCAGAGCGCGCGCTTGCTCGGATAACGCCGTCCGTTAAATGAACCTCACAGGCAGGGAACCCCCCGGCGGACCCTTTCCGCCCAGCCGTTTCACCGGCTGGAATGTTGTGACCAGCGTCACACCTCCGCGTGATCACCGCCACTGCTGCTTTCAGAATCATGGAGCAACATCCGAGAAATTCGTGCGCGCTTGGGGAGAAACCGCCATGGAACAGGCTTCCGCGCAGATCAATTTGAAGAATATTCTCTTTCTTACCGATTTCTCGGAACCTTCCTCTGCGGCGCTTCCCTACGCAGTGACTTTGGCACGCAAATATGGCGCAACCGTGCACGCTCTTCATGTCCTGACCCCCGAGCCCGCTGCCTGCAGGACTCCGAGTCTGGCAAGCCTGGCCGCCGAATCGCGGGAAGAATTCGCGCAAATAGAAATGCAACGAGTCGAATCCGCACTGGTCGGCGTGGCCCATGAAGCGAACATTCTCCGGGACGCCGCCGTTTGGCCGGGATTGGAAAGGTCGCTCCGGGAGTGCCAGGCCGACATGGTTGTGATCGGAACACATGGGCGGACCGGCGCTGAAAAGGCGCTTCTTGGCTCCGTGGCTGAGGAGATCTTTCGCAAAGCCGGGCTTCCTGTCCTCACGATCGGTCCTGGGGTGAGCCCGCGGGTCCACAACGCCGCCCGGTTCCGCCGCGTGCTCTTGGCCACCGACTTCAGCCCGGATTCTCTCGTGGCAGTGCCGTATGCGCTCTCTTTGGCACAAGATTCTGAGGCGCGGCTGATTCTGGTCCATGTGATTTCGAAGCGGGCTCAGACGGAAAGGCCGGCGGATCCTGAACTCTCCGTCGCCGCCGCCATGCACAATCTTCACGAACTCGTCCCACCGGATGCAGAGATTTGGTGCCGCCCCGAGGCAGTTGTGGAATATGGCGAACCCGCCGAACGCATCCTGCACACGGCCAAGGACCGCGACGCCGATCTGATCGTCCTGGGAGTGCGCGATGCTGCCGGGCACCTCTCCGCGGCCACCCATTTGGAGAGAACCACCGCGCACAAGGTTGTGGCCCGCGCCAAATGCCCCGTCTTAACCGTTCGAGGGTGATTCCCCGCGCGAAGATGATATGCGATGGCCTGAGTGCGCCCTCTTTCCCAATTCCCGAATTGATACTTCGCGAGAAAGCGGCCCGGATTGGGCACGGATTGCCCGAGTTGGAAATCGCGCCGTCCTATTCCAGTACTCCGTGTCAATAAAGGCCCGTTACTCGTCCGGGGCACGCTCGTACACCCGAAAAAGAGGCGAAGAAGATGGCCGTCCTGCCGATGAAGTGAGCAACTCCACGCTGGGTTGTGACGCGAGTCACAGCGGAATGCCCCCAACCCATCGTAAATATTTGGCTGTGCAGGGGTAAAGGACTTGAACGGGGGCCACTGTGCGACGCTCCTGCAAAAAGTCAGAGGGGAGAAATTGATGAAGCGCATGATGAAATACAATCTGGGGTGTCTTGCGGCTATCATCTTTCTCTTCGCAGGCCAGCTCTCTGTCTTCGGACAAACCAATCCTCCGGCCTCGGATAACTCGAAGGCTTCCACATCCGCGTCCTCGGAGGCGCAATCGTCCTCCTCTTCGACTTACATGGGAGCGGAAGTTTGCAAAGCCTGCCACACGGATATTTACAACGGTTGGGAGAAGAGCCCGCACTGGCAGCAGACGTATCAGAAGGGCGGAATTTCGAGGCACGGGTGCGAGGATTGCCACGGACCCGGATCGGCGCACGTGGCGGGCGGAGGCGACGTCACAAAGATCTTCACGTTCAAGGACGCTTCGACGAAGGCCATCAACGACCGCTGCATGACCTGCCACGCCGGCGGCGCCCAGCATATGAACGCGCTGAACTCGATTCACACGCAAAACAATGTGAGCTGCATTTCCTGCCACTCTCCTCACCACGCCGAAACGAAAGAGTTCCTCCTCGCCAAGGCGCAACCGGAGCTTTGCTACACCTGCCACCTGACGCAGAAGGCGCAGTTCCAAATGCCATTTCATCACCGCGTGGACGAAGGCCTCATCCAGTGCAGCGATTGCCACAACCCGCACGGTACGGAAGGCCCCAAGCAGGTTCGCATGGCCTCTTCCCAGGATCAGGTCTGCTTCAAATGCCACACGGACAAACAGGGGCCGTTTGTCTACGAACACCAGCCCGTAAAAGTGGATGGATGTGAATCCTGCCATTTGGTGCATGGCAGCCCGAACCCTCACATGCTCAAAGTGAGCAACGTGAATCTCCTCTGCCTGCAATGCCACACGATTTCCAGTTTCAGCGGCGCGCCGGGAACACCTTCCTTCCACAACCAAAACAGCTTTTTCCAGGCATGCACGCTGTGCCACTCACAAATTCACGGATCGAACTTTGACCCGACCTTTTTCAAGTAACGGCCGGCGGCGCTTTTTCCGCCGGCGCATTCGCAGTCATGCCAAGGAGTGCGATGTCAATCGCGGCCCAGTTCGAAATCGCCGGGGTGAATAAGGTCATGAGAAACCATCTTGCGTCTTCCGCTCTCCCGCTGCTTCTCCTGGTGCTTGCGCTGTTCTTTCCGGCAGTTTGCCGCGCCCAGTCCGATGCGGGAGAGGATCAAGGGGTCAACCAGGGGAATTACAACGTCCAGCAAACCGTCGAGTTCGGCTACCGATCCAACTGGATCAACGGCAGCCAGCCCACCTACGATACGTTTGTGAATCTGGGCTCCGGCGTGCGGCTCTTCGACTACTCGCTCGACATGCGGTCGCTCGATAACAACGGCCTGCTGTTCGACACCCTCAATTTCAGCAACTTCGGCTACGGCGGCGACCCGAACGACGTTTCTCGTCTGCGCATTCAGAAAAACAAGGTGTACGACTTCCGTATGGTTTTCCGCCGCGATAAGAATTATTGGGATTGGAACCTGTTCGTGAATCCGCTGAACCCGATTTCGACGAATCCGGCGGTCAGCCCCACCACCCCGATCGCGAACTCTCCCCATTCCCTCGACCTGGTTCGGCGCATGCAGGACTATGATCTGACGCTCCTCCCGCTGTCTCCGGTGCGTATCCGGCTGGGATATTCGCGCAATCGCGACGAGGGTCCCGGCAATTTCACCACCGACAGCGGAACCATCTCAAATTTTCCGGAGATGTACAGCTACACGACCAATTCCTACCGCGCCGGAATCGACTTTCGCGTTCTTCCCCGGACGACTATCTCCTATGACCAGTTCCTGACGTATTTCAAGCAGGACAACATCGTGAGCGACAATCCGCTTACCGCTCCGCAGAATTTCGGCTTTCAATTGGGCGGGCCCACGGGACCCGGCGCGACTCCGCTTGGCACTCCTCTGGACATGGGGATCATCTGGGCCAACAGTGGCGCCGAGATTCTTCCCTGCGCCGCTCCGGTCATCAATGCCACCACCACTCCTCCCACCGTCACCGGAAATTGCAATGGTTTCATCTCGTATTCGCAGGTGGGGCGTCCGCGAAATTTCATGCCCACGGAGCGTTTCCGCTTTCAGTCCAATTACTTCCGGAATTTTGAGATGTCCGGCTCGATCGGTTACAGCACGTCGGACAATACGATCCCCGATTTTCTGGAAACTTTCGATAGTTGGACGTCCCGCAGCGCCTCTCGCGGAAGCACCACCGGCGGCCCGGCGACGGCGAAACGCGTTTCGGTGAACGCCGATTGGTCGGGAGTCTATGCGATCACCGACAAACTGCGCCTGCTGGATGCCTTCCGCTACGACAATTGGCGCATTCCCGGATTGTGGGATACGGCCGAGACAAGCCTTTTCGGCTCTCCGGCTCCCGCGCCCGGCGTCGTGGGGCTCGCGCTTCCGATCGGCCAATTCCTGGCGGCGAATTGCGATGCCGCCAACAACTACAATGGAGCGACCTGCCCCCAACACTCGACCTCTTCCGCGGCCGACGTCACCAACGAAATTTCCAATCAGTTTTTGGGCGAGGATTTGAAGACCAATACGTTCCAGGTTCAATACGACTTTAAGCCGCGCCTGACCGGAAGAGTCGGCTTTCGCTACTCGGATCGGACGATCGCCAGCTCGAGCGATGTGTTTGACGTAGGGGAAACATATTTTCCCGGCGGCGCCACGGGGACGGCCTTGAACTATTTTCTCGCGGCGCGCGGCGATTGCGCCGTGGTCGCGGGCGTTCTTCCTGCCGGATGCACGCTGAATGCCGATGGCTCCATCACCGAGGGTTCGTCGTCCAACCCGATTCCCGAGGCGGGCAACGATGCCGCCCGGAACATCGTCAACATCCATGAATACGCGCTGCTTCTTGGCTTGACGGCCCGGCCGATCGATTCGCTGCGAATTACCAGCGATTTTGAGTTCGGCTACAACGACGATTCCTTCACCAGGACCGATCCGCGCCAGTTGCAGGGCTACAAAATTCATGCGACCTACCAACCCCGCCCCTGGGCCGATCTCGACGGCTCGGTTGAAATCCACGAGAACCGCGACAACGTCTACACGGTGGACAACCTCGAACACGACCGGATGTACAATTTTTCCACCACGCTGATGGCCAACCCCCATCTGTCCGTGAATTTCGGTTACAGCTACTGGGACGTCTTGTCCCAGATTGACGTCTGCTACAGCATCGGCGTCGCCGCCGGGGGCATCAACACTCCTTGCCCGACCACGACTTCGCCCGTTCCTCTCGGCGCTTTGTCCGTCTACACCAGCACGGACCATTTTGCTTACGGCGGGTTTATCTGGAAGGCCAATCGGCGAGTGACCGCGGGAGCCGGCTTCAACGGCAGCTTTGTCCGCGGCTCTTCGCCGTATTACAACCAGCCTCAGTTTGCTACCACGACGCCCGCCCCGGCCTTGCAGCAGGTCACGCTCAATTCTCTGCAGCCCGAGGGTACGCTGAATTTCAATTATTTCCGGCCCTATGCGAACGTGACGGTTGACTTGTACAAGGGGCTTAGTTACAAGATGAGCTGGAATTACTACGGATTTAACGTGACGGGCAATCAGTTCCCGGCGGGGCTGGCTCTGACTCCCACGTATTCCAATTATCCGTCGCTTCAATCTGAAAATTTCAACGGCAGCACTGCGACGTTCGCGATTCGCTATTCCTTCTGAGCCATCGCGCCCGGGCACGAGTGTCGCTCTACCGATATCAAGCAGGAAAGGGGAACAGAACAATGAAACTTTCGGTTATTCGGCTCGCCTTACTTTCCGTGGGACTCGCCGCCTTCTTCGCAACCTCCGTTCGCGCCGACGCTCAGAAAACCTATCAGTCGAAATGTTCCGCTTGCCACGGGGCGGACGGCAAGGGAGACACGGGCGCCGGAAAGGCTCTTGGCGCGCATGATTTCGCATCGCCCGAAGTCAAGAAGATGACCGACGCCGAAATGGCGGGGATTATTTCGAACGGCAAGGGTAAGATGCCGGCGTACGGAAAGAGTCTTTCGGCTGCGGAGATAAAAGATTTGGTCGACTATATCCGCGGCCTTGCCAAGAAGTAGGCCCCACCGCCCCGGACGGATCAGGCAGCTCTCATTGGGGAGAGAGCTATTCGCCCGATGATCGTGGACTTTTTTCCGTTGCGGCGTTTCCTCCCGGTCCGGCAAGAGGTTTCCAGGTTCTTGAGTTGAGCGTGCCGATCCGGGATAGAATCCCCATTCTGGTCCTATCGCGCGGCCCCGGGCTCCCGAACACAGGATTCTCACTCAACTCGATGCACGACCGGACGGAACTGACCGGCGGATAGAAAGCGGGAGAGCACACTTGGAAGAAGCGCTTGGCCTTCATCGCCTTCACTTTGCCTTCACCGTTACGTTCCATTACCTCTTTCCCCAGCTTACGATGGGCCTGGCCCTGCTGATTTTCATTCTGAAGACGGCCGCGATCCGCACGGGTGATGAACATTACAATCGCGCCGTTCGTTTTTGGGCGCGCATTTTCGGGATCACGTTCGCTATGGGCGTGGTAACGGGAATCCCCATGGAATTTCAGTTCGGAACGAACTGGGCGCAATTTTCCCGCATTACCGGAGGCGTCATCGGCCAAACGCTCGCCATGGAGGGCGTCTTCTCGTTTTTCCTCGAATCCAGCTTTCTCGGACTTCTCTTGTTCGGTGAAAAGCGTCTTGGACAGCGGGGGCATTGGCTCGCATCATTCATGGTTTTTCTGGGGTCCTGGATGTCGGGCTATTTAATCGTTGCCACCGACGCGTGGATGCAGCATCCCGTCGCGTATTCCGTCGCGCCGAACGGCGAAATTGGGCTCGCAAGCTTTTGGGGACTCATCCTGAATCCCTGGGCCCTCTGGCAATACGCGCACAATATGTCCGGCGCGGTGATTACGGGTAGTTTTGTCATGGCGGCCCTCGGCGCGTTCTATCTGCTTTCTGGAAGACATCAGAGTTATGGAAAGACCTTCGTTCGCACCGGCGTCACCGTCGGAATCATCGCCACGATTTTGCAGCTTTTCCCGACGGGCGACACGCAGGGGCGATTGATCGCCGAAAACCAGCCAACGACGCTCGCGGCCATGGAGGGCCTGTTTGAATCGAGTTCCTCGGCGCCCGTCGCCGTCCTGGGTCAGCCCGATGTTCTCAACCGGCGCCTCGACAATCCCCTTACGATTCCCCATGCCCTCAGTTTTCTGACCTACAGGCATTGGGAGGGCGAAGTCCGGGGGCTGAATAGTTTTCCCGCCTCCGAGTGGCCGGACCGCATTTCGCTGGTCTATTACAGCTATCACATCATGGTGGGGCTTGGAACCATATTCATCGCGATTATGGGTCTCGCTGTCATCCAACTCTGGCGCGGGAAGCTTTATGAGTCACGCGCGTCCCTCTGGATCCTGATGCTGGCTTGCCCATTCCCCTTCATCGCCAATACCGCAGGTTGGATCACGGCTGAAACCGGACGCCAGCCCTGGCTGGTCTATGGGCTGCTGCGAACGGCGGCCGGCGCTTCTCCCAAAGTCTCTTACGGCAATACCTTGTTCACGCTGATCGGATTTATGGGCCTCTATATGGTCCTCGGGATTCTTTTCCTTTTCCTCGTCTATCGCGAGGTGGAGCACGGGCCGGAACCCGCGCCCCAGGCTTGAGGGGGAATCGCAAATGGTGACGATTTGGTTCTGCCTGATAGCCGTCATGATTGCCGTCTACGTCGTTCTCGACGGCTTCGACCTGGGCGCGGGGATTATTCATTTGGGGGTCGCGCGGACCGATTCCGAGCGGCGCGCTGTTCTTGGCGCGATCGGTCCCGTCTGGGACGGCAACGAAGTCTGGTTGTTGGCGGCGGGTGGAACGCTCTTTTTCGCCTATCCTGTTTTGTACGCTTCGAGTTTCAGCGGGTTTTATTTGCCGTTGATGATGGTTCTCTGGCTGCTGATTTTGCGGGGAATCTCCATCGAATTTCGAAGCCACCTCGAGAGCCCGATTTGGTCTCCCTTTTGGGACGCCATCTTCTCCGGATCGAGCGCCCTCCTCGCCATATTTTTCGGCGCTGCCCTCGGCAACGTCGTTCGCGGCGTCCCCCTCGACGCCTCCGGCTATTTTTTTGAGCCTCTTTGGACGAATTTCAAGTTAGGGCCTTCTCCCGGCATTCTGGACTGGTACACCGTTCTCGTCGGGTTGGCCGCCTATTTCGCTCTCACGCAGCATGGCGCGCTTTGGGTCGCTTATAAGACCACCGGCGCGCTCCGCGAGCGCGCGCGCCATGTCGCAAGCGGCGCGTGGTTCGGCGTTGTGGCTTTTACGATCCTGATCACCTGGGCGACGTTCCGCGTTCAACCCCATGTGCCGGCGAGCTTCGCCGTAAGGCCCTGGGGAATCGTCTTCCCGATTTTGGCGGTTGCGGGCCTGATCGGCGTTCGCTGGTTTCTTCGCCGCAACGACGCCGACCAGATGACGTTTTTCGCTTCCTGCGCGTACTTGTTGGGAATGCTCACGAGCGTCGTTTTCGGAGTCTATCCCTACGTCTTGCCTGCCTGCACCAATCCCGCCTTCTCGCTGACCATCTACAATGCCAAGGCTCCGAATTACGGACTGCGCATCGGATTGATTTGGTGGTTCATCGGGATGGCGCTAGTCGTCTCTTACTTCACGTTTCTGTACCGCCACGTCTCCGGCAAAGTCGGCGCGGACACCGAGACCACCGCATAGCCTTTCCGTCTGCCTTCTTCCTGAAGACTCGGAATTGCCGCTCACCCAAGCGCTTGCTTGTTTTTGGGAAAACGTTCGGTGGCCCTCCCCGAATTCTCCGTCCGCTTCGCCCCCGGGAGCAAAGATTACGAAGAAGCACGCCTCGTGCGTCCGGTCGTTGACTCGATAAGTTGAGGTAGCGTAACTTAGCTGGAGTCGTCGCGACTCGCGGATTTTCCGGCAATTTCTTCGTTTCTGCCAAGAATCTCATAGACCCGTCCTGATTCGCGTTGGCGCGGCAATCCTTTACACCTGTCGTGACATCAGCGGCGTTTTGACTTCGGAGGGACCGAATGGCAACGGCACCGGGGCTGTCGAAAACCTGGACATTTTTCGAAGGCAACTGGCATGAAGGCAACCTGCCCATCTTTGGCGTGCGCACTCATGCCGCCTGGCTGTGCTCGATGGTCTTCGACGGCGCCCGCGCCTTCGAAGGAGTCACCCCGGATCTCGACCTGCACTGCGCCCGCGTGAACGACTCCGCGAAGAAACTTTACTTGAAGCCCGTCGTTTCCGCGGAAACCTGGATTCAGCTCGCGCGCGAGGGAATCGCGCGTTTCGAGCGCGATTCGGCTCTCTATATTCGCCCCATGTACTGGGCGGAAAAGGACGGCCCGTGGATTCAAGCTCACGACCCGGAATCGACTCGTTGGTGCCTCTCGATTTACGAGGCCCCGCTCCGCAAATCGAACGGCTTCTCAGTCACGCGGTCTCCCTTTCGCCGGCCCACGATCGAGAGCATGCCCGTTGACGCCAAGGCCGGATGCCTTTATCCCAATAATGCGCGCGCGCTTTTCGATGCTCACGCCCGCGGGTTCGACAACGCGGTTGTCTGCGACATGCTCGGAAATGTAGCCGAGCTGGCCACCTCGAATATCTTCATGGCCAAGGACGGCGTCGTCTATACGCCCGTGATCAACGGCACTTTTCTGGCGGGCATCACGCGCCAGCGTGTGATCAAGCTCCTGCGCGACACCGGCGTCACCGTGATCGAGAAAACGCTGCAGTACGAAGACTTCCAAAAGGCCGACGAGATTTTTTCCTCGGGCAATTATTCCAAGGTTGTGCCGGTGGCTCGCATTGACGACCGTGCCTTGCAGCCGGGGCCGCTGTATACCAAGGCCCGGGCTCTATATTGGGAGTTTGCGCACTCTTGACCGCCGAGCCGCTCGACCACGCCCGCAGGCGAATCTTCTGGATCAGGCAGGGCTGATTCACGCCGATGGCGCGCATGGAGCTGCCCGTCTCCTCTTCCGATATTCTCGCGGCGCTCACGCCAATCTGGCAAAGCGCGCTCCAACGCTCCCCGGTCGGAGTCGAAGATAATTTTTTTGATCTGGGAGGCGATCCCGCGGCGGCCGCCCGCATTTTTTCCGAAGTCGCGAAAGCCGGCGGCCCAAATCTGCCGCCATTCGTGATCTTCCAGACGCCGACCCTCGCCTCTATGGCATCGTTTCTCACCCGGGCTCCTCACCCGCAATTTTCTCCTCTTGTCGCGCTGAAACCGGGAGCGGCAGGGCCGCCTGTCTTCATCACCCACGGCATAGCCGGTCATCTGATGGAGTTTTTCGAGCTTGTTCGCCACACCTCGACTTCGCAGCCAATTTATGGAATGCAGACGCGAGGCATGGACGGAGTGACGCAGCCATTTGATCGAATCGAAGACATGGCGGAATATTTTCTCGGCGCCGTCAAAAGCATTCAACCCCATGGGCCTTACTTCCTGATCGGCTATTCGCTCGGCGGGCTCGTCACTCTCGAAATGGCGCGTCGCCTGTCCGAAAGCGGGGAAAGAATTGCACTGCTGGCGCTACTCGACTCGTATCCGCACCGTACCGCGCTTTCATGGCCTCAGCGGACGCACCTTCTGGCCCGGCTGACGAAGCATCATCTCGCCTCCGCGGCTCGGCGGCTGCTCCCGGCGCTCTCTCCATCCCGCGCCGGCGCCACGGAAGATTGGCGGGAATTCGAGCTGTTGTATCCGGCGATGAGGCCCGTCCGCGAGTGTTCCGCCCTCGCGCTCGCGCGGTATCGGCCAAGGTATTATCCCGGCACGATCCGTTTCGTGCGCGCCGAAGTCTCAACGGTTTTCCCCGCCGACCCTCTTCCCGTTTGGGGCCCATTGGTGAAAGAATTTGTGGGCGAAACGGCGCCCGGCGATCATCACGGCATCTTGAAAGCGCACTTTCGCGAGCTTGCCTCGATTCTTTCGCGATATTTGCAGGAGACGCGGAAATAGAAGAGCGGTCCACGGAAACGGAGATTCGATGAACGGAGCGGAAAGTCTGGTTCGTACTCTTGTCGCGGCAGGTGTGGACACGTGCTTCACGAATCCTGGAACTTCGGAAATGCACATCGTGGCGGCTCTCGACCGCATACCCGAAATGCGCTGCGTTCTGGGGCTATTCGAGGGTGTCGTCACCGGCGCGGCCGATGGATATGCCCGCATTGCCGGGAAGCCCGCCTGCACGCTTCTGCACCTCGGTCCGGGGCTCGGCAATGGTCTTGCAAACCTGCACAACGCCCGGCGGGCCAACGTTCCGATCGTGAATCTCATCGGACAGCACGCAATTTCGCATCTGCCTTACGACACGCCGCTCACTTCCGATATTGAGTCCATTGCACGAGCCTGCTCGAAATGGGTGCGAACTTCGAGCTCCGTCTCCGCTGCCGGCCGCGATGCCGCGGATGCCGTTGTCGCCTCTCGCACTTCGCCCGGACAAATCGCCACATTAATCGTTCCTGCGGATGTGGCGTGGACGGATGGGGGACAAATCGCCGCGCTTCCCCACATTCCCGCGGCGCCCATGCCCTCGGCGGACGCGATCGAACGGGCGGCCGCCATGCTGCGGTCGGGCGTGCGAACGGGTATTCTTCTGGCCGGAACCGCGCCCTATGGAAGGGGGCTGGCTGCCGCGGGCAGAATCGCGGCCGCGACAAACTCCAAGCTCCTTTGCCCTTATCCCTTCGCTCGATTGGAGCGTGGTGCGGGCCGCCCGCACGTTGAAAGAACTCAGTATGTCCTCGAGATGGCGATGGAACAGTTCAAGGAATTTCGCCAGTTGATCCTGGTCGGAGCGCCCGCCCCCGTCGCCTATTTCGCGTACCCGGAGAAGAGCAGCATCGTCACCCGCCCTGAGTGTGAAATTTACACCCTGGCGCTCCCCCACGAAGATTGCAGTAAATCGCTTGAATTGTTGTCCCAAGCCTTTTCCCCGCGCGAGCCGGCCCCCGCGGCTCAATCGATCGACCGGCCGGCATTACCACAGGGGGAAATCACTTTGTCCGCCCTCGCGGCCGCCGTAGGCGCGCTTTTACCTGAGAATGCCATTGTTGTCGACGAATCCATGACTTCCGGCCGCGGAATGATGGCCGCAACTCGAGGCGCGCTGCCGCACGATTGGTTGGCAAATACGGGGGGCTCGATTGGAATTGCTTTGCCCCTGGCCGTGGGCGCGGCTGTGGCGTCTCCGGATCGCCGCGTGCTCTGCCTTTCCGCCGACGGCAGCGGCATGTACACCCTGCAAGCCCTGTGGACGATGGCTCGCGAGGGTCTCAACATCACGACCGTCTTGTTTGCGAACCGGGCGTACGGCGTTCTCAAACGCGAATTCGCTGGTCTCGGCGTTGGAGATCCCGGACCGCGCGCGCAATCCATGTTTGAAATCGGCCATCCCGACCTCGATTGGGTCCATTTGGCCAAGGGTATGGGAGTGCCCGCCACGCGAGCCGGCGACATGGAATCTTTCTCCAAGGCGCTGCAGCAGGGGTTCGAAGCCGGCGGACCTACTTTGATTGAGGTTAGGGTCTGAGGCGTCCTGCCAAGGTCACGAGGCGGGGGTCTGAAGCGGGATCATCTTCGCCAGCTCGTTCTTCACGATTTTTCCCGTGGGAGTCTCCGGCATGGCGGGGACGATCACGATCTGCGTCGGCTGCTTGTAGGGCGATAGATTCCGCGCCGCATGTTCCGCCAGCTCCTTGATTGTCGCCGGTGCTTCCGGAACAAGCTGCACGAACGCGATGACTTCCTCCTCGCCCACCACGTCCTCACCCGCCCGGCCGATCACAGCGGAACGCAATACTGCCGGGTGCGAATTCAAGACGGCTTCCACTTCGGCGGGATAGACGTTGAACCCGAACCTGACGATAAGCTCCTTCGAGCGCCCGACGATGTGCAGGTTCTCTCCCTCGAATCGCGCCAGATCCCGTGTGTTGAACCAACCCTCGGCATCGAACGCAGCTGCCGTTTCCTCCGGCGCGCGGTAGTAGCCTTTCATCATATTGGGCCCGCATACATGAAGTTCGCCCACTTCCCCCTCCGGCACCGGCATGCCGTCTTTCCCAATCAACCTGGCCTGTATCCCGGGTAACACGGGCCCCACTGAAATATCGCTTCGCGGGGCTTCAATTCGCGTCTGCGCAACATTGGGGGACATTTCCGAAACGCCGTACCCGTTGTTAAGTACTTTTCCGAAAAGGCGCTCGATGCCTCGTTTGAGTCCAGGGTAGAGCGGCGCGCCCGAAGTCGACAATATTCGAAGAGACGGATAATCGAGTTTCTCGAGACCCCTTGATTTGGCGTATTCGAGCAACAGAGCGTACATCGACGGCACGCCCAGCATTACAGTGATCTTGTCTTTTTCGAACGCCGCCAACACGGCCATGGGATTGAAGAACGGCGCCAGATAAAGAGTCGCGCCGCTCAGGAGCGTTCCGACCAGGACGACGGAAAATGCCACGATGTGCGACATCGGCAAAACGCCGTACATCCGGTCTTCGGGAGTCAGCGACCGAATCTGGGCGGACACCCCCGCCACGAACAGAATGTTCCGGTGGGTCAGCATTACTCCCTTCGGGCGGCCCGTCGTTCCCGACGTATAGATGAGTGCGGCAATTTCGCCGCGGTCCTCCTTGCTGTCCGGCTCGGGCTCGGCGCTTTCGTTGATTGCTCCCAGCCCGATGGCGCCCGCGCCTGCAAAGTCCAGAATTTCTGCCCCGTGTCTCTTTGCGTGCTGCCGCGCTTGCGGCGAATTTCCCGTGATGTAAATCACGCAGCGGGCGCCGCAGTGGTCGCGAATCTCGTCCACTTCGCGCGCGGACAGGCGCGCGTTTACTGGCACAACCCACGCACCGGCGCCGAGCACCCCGAAAAGAAGGGCGATAAACGCGCGGCCATTTTCTCCGACGATCATCACTCGATCGCCTCTCCGCACGCCCTTCTCGCGCAGAAGCTTTTCGGCTTCGGAGATCGCCCGGGAGAGCTCGCTGTAGGTCCACTTTCCCGAGGCTTCAACCAGTGCCAGGTGGTCCGGAGAGGCCTCCGCCCACGGCTTCACGACGTCCGGAATCCGGGAGGGAAGCGACTGGATAAGTTCGAGTGTTTGATCCTCATTCATGGGCGTTCAATCTGCGAATGGAAGCTCGTAGAACCGGAACTAAATGCCCTCGGTGCGAACCGCTGCGACCAGCTTGGGAGCCTCGTTCTTCCTGGCGCAAATTTCGCTCAACCAGTTGCGGTAGATTCCCACAGCGCCGCCGTGCCACGTCTTCTGGAGTGTCTCGGCAATTTCGGCCTCGGGGAAACACGCCATGAGTTCTGCGGACGGATTGTCCAGCGCCTGCGCCCGAAATTCTTCCAGCGTCTTCGCGCTCGCCGCATGGAAATAGCCTTGCGGCATCGAGGGATAATTGGGCCGCTCTCCTCGAAGAAATCTCTTTATATCGCGCCGGTATTCTTTCAGGAGCGTCCGCGCTCCGTATTCCGGATGACCCTGAAAATGAACGAATAGGCTCTTTCTTTTTTTCTTCACGAACAGATCGACGCCCGCATCCGGAGACTTCAGCACCACGTCGTACCCGGCGGATGCCAGCTCGCTTTCCCTCACTTCGTTCCACCGCGAGTGCGGAAAGCTCATTCCCTCCGGAGCGTTGTTCAGCAGGCGGTGATCCATCACCTTCTCGCTCGGAAATACGCCCAGCTTCTTGTCGCTCAGTGGATGGCGGCCGATTCCATCGCTGTGCAGGACTCCCGCATGCGCCGCCAGACAGGAAAGCACCGTCGAAATCGTGTTGGTTTCGGCCCAATCGAACAGGTCCGTCATGGCCCGCCAGTAGGGCTCCTCGCGCAGATTCGGCCGGCGAGGCTCGGTGCCCGTGATAATCATCCCGTCCACGCGGCTGTCCTGGAGTTCCGCGATCCCTGAATAAAAGTTCGCCAGATGCTGCTCGCCGCGCTCCATTCTCGGCACATGCGGCAAGGAATAGAGCTCGAGCACGACCGGCATTTCGCCGGAAGCGGCATCGAGAAGCTCGAGAAATTGGATTTCGGTGTCCTCGAGAGCCGCGTCAGGCATGTTGTTGACGAGCGCGATCCGGACGGCATCCCCGATCGCTTCGATCGGACGCCCCGATGCGCTGCGCCTCACATTTATCCCCCAACCGGGGACTGGCCGATCGCCGTTCATCACAACGGGCATGACGTATCTCCCAACGCGGCCGCCTCCACCATTTCTAAGCGACAGACGCTTCCAGCGCCTGATCCAAATCCGCCAGGATGTCGTCGATGTGTTCGATCCCGACGCTCAGCCGGATCATTTCCGGCCTCACTCCCACCTTCAGTTGCTCCTCGGGAGTAAGTTGCCGGTGCGTGGTGGACGCCGGGTGGCACGACAGCGACTTGGCATCGCCCATGTTCACCATGCGCTTGAACAATCGCAGCGCATTAAAACATTTCGTGCCGGCCGCGAATCCGCCTTTCACTCCAAACGTCAGCAGAGAGCACGTATTCTCCCCGAGGTATCTCTTCGCCATCGGGTACAACGGGCTGTCCGGAAATCCCGCGTAATTCACCCACTCCACTCTTTTGTGGTTGCGAAGAAACTCCGCCACCTTTCGCCCGTTTTGCACGTGGCGCTCCACCCGAAGCGCCATTGTCTCGATTCCTTGTAGCAACAAAAACCCGTTGAATGGCGACAGTGTCGCGCCTGTATTCCGCTGGCAGACCGTTCGGCAGCGGGCGATGTAAGCCGCCGGCCCGAATTGCTCGGTATACACGACTCCATGATAAGAAGGCTCGGGCCGGTTCAACATGTAGAAACGGTCCGCGTGTTCCCTCCACGGAAAAATGCCGCTGTCGACGATCATTCCGCCAATCGTGGTGCCGTGCCCGCCCATGAATTTTGTCATCGAGTGCACCACAACGTCAGCGCCATACTCGATGGGCCGCAACAGCACCGGAGTCGCCACGGTGTTGTCCACGATCAAGGGCACGCCGTGCTTGTGCGCGACGCGCGCCAGGCCTTCGACGTCCGCCACGTTTCCCGCCGGATTTCCCACGCTTTCGCAAAACACCGCTCGTGTGTTCTCGTCGATCAGTTTTTCCACGTCTTCGGGACGGTCCGTGGCCGCAAACCTTCCCCCAACTCCCCGCTTCGGAAAAATGTGGGCAAAAAGAGTGTACGTGGCGCCGTAAAGCTGCGGCGTGGAGACGATGTTGTTGCCCGCCTCCGTGATGTTCGCCACGGCGTATTCGATCGACGCCATACCCGAGCTCACGCTCAGCGCTTCCACTCCGCCTTCGAGCGCCGCCACTCGCTTTTCGAGCACGGTGTTGGTCGGATTTCCAATCCGGGTGTAGATGTTTCCCGGAACCTCGAGATTGAACAGCGCCGCGCCGTGTTCCGCGCTGTCGAACTCGAATGCCACCGTCTGATAGATCGGGACCGCTACAGCCTTGGTTGTGGGGTCGCCGTCGTAGCCGGCGTGGATCGCGATGGTCTCTCTCTTCATGCCTTATCTGGCCTCGGAATCACAATGGAGACGCGGGCCTTGCCGCGCGCTCACTTCGACACTGCCACGGCGCTTTCCGCAGGCGCCGATTCACGCGCCGTCGAGACCGACTTTTTCAATACCTGCGTCAAACGCTGTGCCGTGAATCCGGCTCCATAGGCAAAACGCATCAACGGGCCGAAGCTGTTGGCCGCCGATACGCCGATGAAATGCAGTCCGGGCACTGAAGTTTCGAACGAAGTCGAGAGGATCGGGCTTCCGTTCGTCGTTCGGATCTTCGCGCGAAGCTCCGGACTCATGAACTGTAGCCGCTCCATGTCTACCTTGTAACCGGTCGCCGCGACGACGTGGTCGGTCGTAATTTCCCGCGTCGTGCCGTCCATGCCCCGCAAGTAAAGATGGACTTTCCCGCTTCGAACCTCGGCCCGCTCCGGCGCGAACCCCATCACCAGCGGAACTTTCCCCATCACCATTCCCTTCGCGAACCATCCGCCGGAAGGTCCCAGGTGCGTCCGAACGATTTTCAGCCGCAGGTCCTCCGGGAGGCGATGGAACCAAAGAGGAGAGTTCGCGTAAAAGCGGGATTGCAATCCCGGTCCCAGACCCGATTGCGGGCGCCGGATGCGCTCCCACAGCGACCGTTTCTCTCCTACACGCCGCCTCTCATGGAATTTCAGCGCTTGCTGGCGGGCGACCAATTGCACGTCCGCGTTCACTTCGTGCAGCAACCCGGCCAGGTCAATGGCGGACGAACCTCCGCCAATCACGGTCACGTTGCGCCCGCGGAATTTCTCCGGCTCGCGATGAGCGTAGCTGTGCGACACCAGGTCCGCCGGCAGGTCACGCAATACTTCCGGCACATAGGAGTAGTGCGTAATGCCCACCGCCATCACCACTCGCCCGGCCTCGAAATTCTCACCATTGTCGAGCGTCAACCGAAAGCCCTTCGCGGACCGCTCGAGCCCCGTCACCATCTTTTCTTCCAACTCTGGCACCATGCGCTCGCGGAATGTGAGTCCATACTCCGTGAAAGTCGCCAGTTTGACGGGTACGTCGGTATCGTGGTACTCGATGCCTCGCTCCGCGCAGAATTGCCGCAGCGTGAGCTTGCCCTCCGGATCACAAATATTGGAAGCAAATCCGTCCGACTTCAGGAGCATTCCTTTCGGCATGTGCGAAAACCAGCTGTCCATGGGTTTGCCGAAAATTCGAAAGGAAATGCCCAAGCTCCTGAGATAAGCTGCTACAGAAAGCCCGTATGGGCCGGCGCCGACGATCGCTGTGTCTATCATAGGTTCTTGCTTTAATCTCCTTGATCGCACGATGGACGAAGGCTTTGCGACTCTCTCTTTCAGGCTCTTGCTCAACAGTCTGGCAAGCCTGTCTGGTCCATGTAAGATTCTGCTTCTGACTGCATCCGCCCGCTAAGTACCAGGACGACCCTTCGAGTTCACATTTGCAGGTTAATCGCCAATTCTCGCCGGGGCCGTCTCCCTCTAACTAATGTGGAATCAATCGCATTACATAAAATTTGCATGATTCGATGGAAATCAGTTATCCCTCCGAGATAATCGTTTGCTCTGTCCCTATCGCCAAAGGCTGTGCTTTGCCTCGACCTCAGAACCATGTCTCGCCAACGATGGCATCTCGACTTTCGAGTAGCTTCTTCATCTACTCCCAACAGCCTTACATTAGGCCCTGATCCTGCATTCATTGGGTCCGCAATCGCGAGAATATCACGCTGAGCGGCCGTGTATCTAAGGGGCCCGAGTTCCCAGATACCCCTCTTTTCTCCCTTGGAAATGTAGGCCCAATTCACCAAATGTGGGTAATTCGTTGTCCTTTCGGGGCAACTCTTTGCCCATTGAAAAGCCGCAAATTCAAGCCATTTTTTCCCATAACTCTCACTCGATTAAAGACTTGCACCCAGACACAGTAAGGTAAGACAAACGTCTCGAGACGAGCCTTCCGAAAGTGTTTTCACCCTCCTTCAACTTCCCGGACCACGCCAGTAAGCCATTTGCAATAAACAAGTTACCGATCTAGCCGCGGGCTAGCCGTGTGAATTTCGCGACGCCATTTCCCACTGAAAATGTCCGTAATCTGCTAAATCCAAAGGAGTAATTTTCATCTTTTCGAATTTTCAACTCTCCGCTTTGGCTTGCAAATTGCCTTTATCTTTCACCGCATCGCTCCCGAACGCGAAGTTTTACGACGATGCTGGGTCATCCCGGAGGCCGAGGCGAAGGTGAAACCGACCGTTCTGGTAGCAACGACGTGCCATTGGTTCTCGAGTGCCCGTCTATCCATGGCGCTCACTTCCGCCGGCTTTTCCGTCGAAGCGATTTGCCCTCCCTACCACCCGCTCCATAAGACGAGTGCCGTCCGCAAGACGTACACTTATCAGGGCTTGACCCCCCAGATGTCCTTCGCCGATGCGATTGCCTCCGCAAAGCCCGACCTGATTCTCCCCGGCGATGACCTGGCTACACGCCATCTCCAGCAGCTCTACGAGCGCGGGAAGCGCAAGGGTAAGGCGGGCGCGGCGGTCTGCTCGTTGATTGAGCGTTCGATTGGCCCGGCGGAATGCTTCCCTTTCATGTCCTCACGCAGCGGCTTCATTCAACTCGCCGAAAAGGAAGGCGTTCGCGTCCCCAAGATGGAGATTATCGCCAACCAGGCGGACCTCCATAATTGGATCGGACGTCACGGCCTTCCCGCGGTTTTGAAGTCCAACGGAAGCTCGGGCGGGGAAGGTGTCCGCATCGTGCGCACCCAGGAAGAGGCCGATCGCGCTTTCGTGAAGCTGCATGCTCCTCCCTTGCTGGCTCGCGCCGCAAAACACGTCTTCATTGACCACGACATGACTCTGGTATGGCCTTGTCTGCTCCGCCGCCGTCCCGTTCTTAACGCTCAGCAATTTGTGTCTGGCCATGAAGCCACCAGCCTTATCGCCTGTTGGCAGGGCGCCGTCCTCGGCGGCCTCCATTTTGAAGTGATCAATAAATCGGAGGCGTCCGGCCCGGCCACCGTCATGCGCTGGATCGAAAGCGCCGAGATGCAATCCGCCTGCAAGAAGATCGCTGCCCGCTTGAATCTCTCCGGCCTGCACGGATTTGATTTCATGCTCGAGGATGGAACGGGAAATCCCTACATGATTGAGTGGAATCCGCGAGCCACTCAAGTCGGCCACCTTTTGCTTGGAACCGGCCGCGACCTTCCCGCCGGACTTTTCGCTGCCGTAACGGGAACCGTAATTCAAGAAGCCCCGCCGCTCACGGAAAATAACACGATCGCTCTGTTTCCCCAGGAGTGGCTCCGCAATCCCTCGAGTTCCTACCTCGAATCCGCGTATCACGACGTTCCGTGGGAAGAGCCGGAACTCACTCGCGAATGCATCCGCAAGCCGAGAAAATGGAGCGATCTTTACTCAAAGAAAAAGCTCAGCCGCGTCCTTTCCGAGGTTCGCCTCCCGCGCCTATGACTTCCCTCCCAAAAACGCGCGTCCTTCCCGTGCCCGGAAATTCCCGCGGGATTTACCCGTCCGGAAATTCTTCTGGCGAGACTTCCGACTTTTTCCGCCGCCGCGGCTCGTCGCCGGACGCTCTCCGCGCGGACGCCGCTCCCCACGTGTCCCAGCGTGTCCACGTCTTGAAATTTGGCGGCACTTCGGTGGGAGACGCCGCCGCGATCTCCCGAGTCGTCGAAATCATTCGCTCCACGTCGCGGAATTGCGGCGTCGTGGTGGTCGTCTCTGCGATGAACGGAGTCACGAATCAACTCTTGGAAGCCGCCGTGTCTGCCGAACGAGGAGATCACGCCCAGGTCGCAGCCATCTTTGAAAATCTGCGCAAGCGCCATGCCTCGGCCGCTTCCGTCCTCATTCAATCGCCTGCCGAGCGCGAACGTCTCTCCCGTCTAATGCAGGAGCTTTTTCAAGAGGGCGATCGCCTTTGCCAGGGCACCATTCTCTTGCGTGAATTGACTCTGCGCGTTCGCGATTCGATTGCGAGCCTCGGCGAGCGTCTCGCCGCTCCTCTTCTGGCTGCGGCGCTTCGCGAGTCCGGAGTCGCCAGCGAGCCCATTGAGGCCTCCCGTGTCATCGTCACCAATTCGAACCACGGCGGGGCCGACCCCTGGATGGATTTGACTTCGGAGCGCTGCGAAACATGTCTCCGCCCTCTGTTGCAACAGGGTGTCGTTCCCGTTGTCACCGGTTTTATCGGGGCCACATCCGAAGGCGTGCTCACCACTCTCGGCCGCGGCGGCTCGGACTACTCCGCCTCGATTCTTGCCGCCGCTCTTGGATGCGACGAAGTTGTTCTCTGGACCGACGTTGACGGCATGCTCACCTCCGACCCTCGCTTCGTTTCCGGCGCCCGCACCATCCCCGAGATTTCCTATCGCGAGGCCGCCGATCTCGCCTATTTCGGCGCGAAAGTCCTTCATCCCAAGACCCTCCGCGCCATCAGCCAGTCCGGTATGCCGCTCTGGATCCGCAATACCTTCGCTCCTGAACGCGGCGGCACGAAAATTACGCCCTCCGGCCCCGCTCGGAGCCGAGGCGTCAAAGCCGTCACCGCTGTCGGCAGCGTGTCGCTGATTACGTTTGGAGGAAAGGGAATCCTCGGCGTTCCCGATGTTTTGGGCCGGGCTTTTGCGGCGACGGCTATGGTTCGCGCTGAAATCCTGCTGATTTCCCACTCCTCTTCTCAAAACGATATCTGCCTGGTCGTTCCGTCGGAGCACGCGCAGCGGACCGTCCAAGCCTTGCGCCGTGAATTCGCTCTCGATTTGGCCGGCGAGGAAGCCGAACACATTTCGCTCGATCAAAATATCGCGATTGTCACTGTGGTTGGTCAGGACATGCGGGGGATATCCGGAATTGTCGGCCGCGCGTTCGGCGCCCTCGGCCGCCAGCACGTGAACGTCGTCGCCATCGCCCAGGGCACTTCCGACTGTAATCTTTCCTTTGTCGTCGCGGAAAAAGACGTTCAATCCGCCCTGGTCTCGATTCACCGCGAATTTCGGCTCGGTTCGCGCCATCGCGCCGCCTCCGCGCGCTCCAAGGGCGGCGCCTTCTTCGCCCAGGCCGCGGCAAACGCCTGATTCGCGCCGCCGGCTTCCGGACGAATTTCTCTTCGGTCGCTATGGAATATCGATCCGAAAATTTTGCGAGGTCAATTGGCGGGATTGTCTCGCAGCCAGCGCAGAGTTTGCTCCGCGCTTTCGTTGGGCGGGAAAACAGGATAGACCGCCTGCTCGATTCGCCCCGCTCGAATGATCATTGTCAGCCGCTTCACCAGCCGCGCTCCCTCCACCGTGAATGTCGGCAGACGAAGCGCGTCGCACGCCTCAAATTTCGCGTCGCTCAGAATTTCAAACGGAAGATGAAGCCGGTCCGACATCTCTCTCTGGTATTCCGTCGTTTGCGTGCTGTATCCGAACACCTCGGTCCCCAACCGGCGGAACTCTTCCATCAGATCCCGAAATCCGCAAGTCTGCGGCGTGCAACCTCGCGCTCCCGGAATCATGTCCCATCCTTCCGGCAGCGGCACGCCTGGAACCCCGGTCATCGGGTAACAGTAAATGACCGTCCGCGGAGCCGTCAGCGCCGCGAGGTTGATCTTCCGTCCCGCGGTCGTTGCCAGAAAAATCTGCGGCATTGCCATTCCCTTCAAATGGTCCGCCGCTCCGTCATCCGTTGGGCGCGGCAAATTGGAGGGCAGGGGAAAATCCTGCTTTTCAGGCACGGGATGACCCTCCCTGGCGCTTTTCCTTTATACATCGCATCTCAACACCGTCGAGTCGCGCATCGCCGGCGACTTCGCGAAGCTTTGCAGCGTTTTGGCGTATCGCCGGGCGCGTTACACCCTGTGATAGCATCTTAATTTGACGAAAGAAAGGCTCTTGCCTGCCAAGCGGACTCGGGCATCTCCGTGTCCCGCCGCACGCAAGACGGTTCTCTTATGAAATTCACCGTTCGCCTCGCAATTCTTGGCCTCGCCTGCTCTCTAGCGGGAATCGTCTCGAGCTGCTCGCACCCGCAGGGCAGTGCTTCGAATTATTCCGAATCGTCTGGCGCTTATTCCGATTCGCAGTCCGGCTCCCCGTCCTCGGCCACTCTGCCGCAGCCTGCCTCTCCTGCAAACGGCTGGAACGAAGCATCGGCGGCCGCCTATCTCGATCAACGGGCGGCGTGGTGGGTCCAGTGGAGAGGCGCCGCTCGTGACCACGGCACATTTTGCATCTCCTGCCACACCACTGTGCCGTATATTCTGGCCCAGCCCGTCCTTCGCGCCAATCTCAACCAGCCAGGACTCTCGCCAAACGAGACTTCCATTCTCGACAATGTCTCCAAGCGCGTTCGCCTGTGGAAAGACGTCGCTCCCTATTATTCCGACACGCGCTTTTACACCAACCATGCCGCCGGCTCCCGCGCAACCGAAGCCGTCCTCAACGCCTTGGTCCTTTCCGCTCGCGACGCCCAAGCCGGCCACCTGGGCGGCGACACTCGGACCGCCTTCGAAAATCTTTGGGCGCTCCAATTGACTTCCGGCGGCGACAAGGGCGCTTGGATGTGGCAGGAATTCAATCTGCTTCCGTGGGAGGAAAAAGGCTCGGAATATTACGGCGCGGCTCTGGCAGCCATCGCCGTGGGCATCGCTCCCGATAACTATCGCTCGACTCCGTCCATTCAAGGCAACGTGCAGCTTTTGCGCGGTTACCTGTTGCGCGACTATGCCTCCCAATCCTTGCTCAATCAGACTTTTCTTCTCCTCGCCTCGGCCAAGCTGCCCGGGCTTTTGACTCCCGCCCAACAGAAATCCATCGTCGATCAGCTTTCGCATAAACAACAGTCCGATGGCGGCTGGAGCCTCTCCTCTCTCGTCGGACACTGGCGCGGATTAACCCCCTCGACTTTATACGCCTTGGTTGACCGCCGCGAAGACGGCACGCCCCAAGTCGAGCACAGCGACGGCGACGCCACCGCCATGATCACTTACGCGATGCAGCAAGTCGGTATCCCGCGCGACAACCCTCATTTGCAGCGGGGACTCGATTGGCTGCTCAGCCATCAAAATCCAATCGACGGCTCCTGGACCGCCTACTCGCTCAATCGCCAGCGTGATTTGACTTCGAATATCGGGCGTTTTATGAGCGACGAAGCGACCGGGTACGCCGTACTCTCGCTTACGCAAGCCGGGATAAAACCGGCCGCTGCGGCCGTATCTCAGGCCCGCGCAACACCCCCGGCCCCATGAATCAAGCGCCGTCGTTGACGGAAACCATCGCGCCGGAAATGAATTTCTCCCTTCTCGCTCTCGGAGGCGTATGAACGATTCCCGTAGCTTTTACATCGATGGAGACTGGGTTCCCCCCGCGCGGCCTCACGACTTCGACGTGATCAACCCGGCGACGGAAGAAGCCATCGCCGTAATTTCGCTCGGCAGCGCCGCGGATGTCGACTCCGCCGTCGCCGCCGCCGCCCGCGCCTTTCCCGCTTTCTCCGAGACTCCCTTGGATCAGCGCCTGGCTCTTCTCCGGCGCGTCGCCGAAATCTACAAATCCCGAATCGATGAAATGGCCCGAACCATTTCTTCGGAAATGGGCGCTCCTTATTCTCTCGCCCGCGCGGCGCAGGCCCCGGCGGGTTTGGCTCACCTCATGGAAATCGTCCAGGTGATCGAGCACTTTCCTTTCGAGCACCTCAAGGGAACCACGCTCATGCGCTGGGAGCCGGTGGGCGTTTGCGGCTTGATCACGCCCTGGAATTGGCCGATGAACCAGATTGTCGCCAAGGTTGCGCCCGCGCTCGCCGCCGGATGTACCGTGGTCCTGAAGCCCAGCGAGCTAGCGCCTCTTTCCGCGATTCTCTTCGCGCGGATTTTGCACGATGCCGGCGTTCCCCCCGGGGTCTTCAATCTGGTGAATGGCGACGGCCCCACGGTCGGCGCCGCCATTTCCTCGCATCCGGGCGTAGCTATGGTCTCATTCACCGGCTCCACGCGCGCCGGCATTTGCGTCGCCACCGCTGCCGCCCCCACCGTGAAACGCGTCACGCAGGAACTCGGCGGAAAATCCGCCAACATTATCCTCGACGATGCCGACCTTCCGGCCGCAGTCAAGGAGGGTGTCGTGGCCTGCTTTCGCAATACGGGACAATCGTGCAATGCTCCCACGCGCATGCTCCTGCCCCGCTCGAAGATGGCTCAGGCCGAGCAAGTGGCGAAGCAGGCGGCGGAAGCCACGATCCCGGGCGACCCATTTTCCGAAACCACCTCCATCGGGCCTCTTGTCAGCGCCGCCCAGTTCGAAAAAGTCCAGCGGTTGATCCGCGCAGGCATCGACGAGGGAGCCACCCTGATCGCCGGGGGCCTCGGCCGCCCCGATGGAATCTCTCGCGGCTATTTTGTGAAGCCCACGGTCTTTTCCGGCGTTCGCAACGAAATGGCCATCGCGCGCGAGGAGATCTTCGGCCCCGTTCTCTGCCTCATCCCTTACGAAGATGAAGATGACGCCGTTCGCATCGCCAACGATTCACCCTACGGATTATCAGGATTCGTCACTTCGGGCGATCTCGACCGCGCGCGCCGCGTGGCTCGGCGCATTCGTTCGGGCAATGTCCACATTAACGGCGCTCGGGTGGATTTTTCGGGATGCTTCGGCGGATACAAGCAGTCTGGAAACGGCCGGGAATGGGGCGAGGTGGGTCTTGTCGAATTCCTGGAATTGAAAGCCGTCTTCGGTTACGCCCCTAAGGAAAAATAGGCGCGCCCATCCAGCGCTCGGCCTTTTCATCTGGTCGAAGCGCGCGGGCTCGCCTGATTTTATCCGGCTCCTGCGATTCGCCCACGAAGCGCGCCGCCCTCACCCTGCTGACGCCACCACCTTTTGCCGCGATTCTCCCAGCGATTCGATGCCCAATTCCACCACGTCGCCCGCCTTCAAATATTGCGGCGGTTTCATCCCCAGGCCCACTCCCGCGGGTGTGCCTGTGCTGATGATGTCTCCGGGAAGCAGCGACATGAACTCACTCACGTAGCTGACGAGTGTCGGAACGTCAAAGACCATCTCGCTCGTGTTGCTCTTCTGACGATACTCGCCGTTCACTTTCAGCCACATTCCCAGCCGCCCGGAGTCGCCTATTTCATCCTTCGTGGCCAGAAACGGTCCCAGGGGCGCGAAACTGTCGCAGCTCTTTCCCTTCACCCACTGCCCGCCGCGGTCGAGCTGAAAACTTCTCTCCGAATAATCGTTGTGCAGCACAAATCCGGCCACGTGGTTCATGGCTTGTTCTTTGGTGACATAGCTCGCTTTCCGCCCGATCACCACGGCCAGTTCCACCTCCCAATCCACTTTCGTCGAACCCCGCGGAATGAGCAGGTTGTCGTTCGGCCCCACAAGCGATGATGTCGCCTTGAAAAAAATCACCGGCTCCTTCGGAATTGGATTTCCGCTCTCCGCCGCGTGATCCTTGAAATTCAGGCCGATGCACACGATTTTGCTCGGGCGGCAGATCGCCGGCCCGAGGCGCGTTCCGCCGGGAACGCGTGGAGCACGCGATTCATTTTTTCCCAGCCATCCTCGCAAATCCTCGATTCCTGTCCCGCCGAAAAAATCCTCGTCGTAATCCCTGCCGAATGCCGAGACGTCCAGCCACGCTCCCTCCGCGTTCAAGACACCCGGCTTTTCTTTGCCCGCTTCTCCGAAGCGAATCAGTTTCATGTCGTTTGGGCTCCCCTTTCAGTGCTCACTTCGCCTCGACGCTTTCGTTGAATCGCACCGGTATTCTTGCACATAATTCCGGCGGGCTCGAACGCTCCCTTCCTCCTGTCTTGCGCTGGGGATGTGCAACTACGTTGACGTACCAGTCGCCCAAGTCATTCCCCGCCAGCTCGACCCAAAAACAGATTTCAGCGAATAAGAAATGCTCGAGGACTTGCTCCACGCGCGCCCATCGCCCGCTCGGCCGGGCGACAAGTGATCGCCTCGCTCGCCCTTTTTCTTCGCTACGACGTCGCCTCTTTTAGCGCTGGCGTGGACTACCCGATCATCGGCGAGTGATTCGCTCAACAGCGCAGCCAGCGGTTCCCTGTGCAGGACTCGAAATGAATTTTTGAATCTGCGTCTCGCGAGCCGGGCCCTGCCGAGGGATTTTTCCTCTTCTACTGACTCGAAGCCGGCGCAGCGGGAACAACATCCGCGGGCAATCGAAATACGATCTTCACTACTTCTTGGACCGTTACCGCCTTGCCGTTTACCAGCGTCGGCCGGTATCGCCATTGCTTCACCGCCGCTACCGACGTTCCCGTCAGCGCGGGAGGGCCTCCCATCGGCTCGATCTCCTGCACCCGTCCATCTTTCGCGATTGTCACGCGCAGTTTTACAGTCCCTTCCACCTGTTCCTGAATCGTCTCGGCCGGATAATCGGGCTCGACGTGCGAGACCAATTCACCTAGTTCCACTCGCGCCGGTTTGGGTCGCAGCTCTCCAGCCGTCATTCCCGGCACTTCCACGGACCGCGTCGCGCTGATCGCCGTAGTGGAAGACGCGCTTATCGGCTCTTCCGGCATATCCACTCTCATTGGAACGCTTCCGGGATTCAGCGCCTCAACCATTGCAGTAGGATTCGGAGCCGGCGCGGCAACGGGAGGCGGCGCGCCAGCGGGAAGCGCCGCCGCTCTTTCATTTGTCGCCCCCTTCACGTTGCTCGCGGCCGGAATACTCTTCGCCGCATTGCTCTGCCCGCCCGTTCGAGTTGGAGGCGTTGCGGGCTTCGCGGCGGGAGGATTGAGAACGGGCGTCGGCGCCGCCGGCCTCGGCGCAGTCTCGGTTGTGTGATTCCCGGGGAAGAGCGAGCCTCGCCCTACAGTCAGTCCTGCCACAAACGCAATCGCCGCAACTCCCGCCAGCATCCCCGTCAAAGCCCACGGCGATATTTTCCTCTTGCCCTCTCCTCCGCCGCGCCGCTCCCATTCATACGAGCCGCCAAACGTTGTCCTCGCCGGCACGCTCGGCGGCTCGACGAAGCTACCGGCGGGATTGGCAGGCGAGGTCCGCAAAACCGGTTTCTCCGCGGAGTTTTCTTCATTCGCAGCCACCGCTGCCGCGACAATGTCCTCAAGCTTCTCTTCCTGGCCGGCGCGCTGTTCCGGAGCGGGTTCCTCGGGCGCCGTTGCCGCCTCCGCTATGGACGCTTCCGCCGCGCCGCTCTCGGCAACCGCGCTCTCCGCCGCCCCAGTTTCTTCCGCTCGAACATCCTCCGTCTGCTGAATCGGCTCCGGGATCGCTTCCTCGATTGCCACCTTCGGCTCTTCCTTTTCGCTCACGGCCCCAACCACTGTCGCCTGTTCCAACTCCGCCTTTCGCGGTGAAATTTCCTCTGTTTTTCTCCCCCAGCGCGGAATTTTCCGCTCGGATGATTTTCCCGCCACCCAATCTTGGATCTCGGCTCGCGCTTCTTCCTGAAGTCCGATGAATCTCAATCCCGCTGTCGTCCCGGATTCATTCCTCCAGGCTATGCTTCCCGCCAACTCCGTCCATTGGCCGGAAACAGGCAGTTGAAATCGAATGCGGGGAAAGTGATTCTGTTGCAATGCCACCGCGGCGTGAAATTCCAGCCCGGCTTCGCCCATATTCAGCACGATTCCGCCGTTTTCCTCGCCCAATCCCACGTAAATGAGCCCTTCCACTCTTCGGCGGTCGTGCGCGCGCTTTTCCTGCGATTCGCTGGTTCCCACGGGGTTTTGTGCCGCCTCGGGCATCGCTCCCTGCTTTCTTCGCCATCATACCCCGCGCTCTCTCCGCCTTCAATTCGGCGGCTGCGCCTCACCCTTCGCGATGCGCTCCATCCGTAAATCCAATTGGATTGCACCCCCGCGACTCTGTTACTGTTTCTTTCTTCCAGGCGCAAAGGACTAGGCCCATGCACTTGACGCCGCGCGAAATCGACAAACTCCTCATCGTCACCGCCGGCGAACTCGCCCGCAAGCGGCGGGCGCGCGGCCTCCGCTTGAATCATCCCGAAGCCCTCGCCCTGATCACCTCCGAATTGCTCGAAGCCATTCGTGATGGCCGCTCTGTTTCCGAGGTGATGGAATTCGGCGCCACGATTCTGAAACGCGAAGAAGTAATGGAAGGCGTGCCCGAAATGCTCGAGGAAATTCAAGTTGAGGGAACTTTTCCGGACGGCACGAAACTCGTCACCGTTCATCATCCGATCCGCTGATCGGCGTCCCGGCGCCAATTTCCGGAAGCGAGGGTTTATGATTCCCGGCGAGTACCTGCTGGCAAGCGAGCCCGTTGTGGCCAATGAAGGCCGCGCGACCGTCATCCTGGAAGTCGCCAACACCGCGGATCGCCCCATCCAAGTCGGCTCGCACTTCCACTTTTTCGAAGTCAATCGCGCTCTTCGCTTCGACCGCGCCGCCGCCTTTGGCATGCGCCTCAATATTCCTGCCGGAACGGCGGTTCGCTTTGAACCCGGCGACACCAAGAAAGTCACTCTCGTCGCTCTCGGCGGCGCAGTAATCGTCTACGGCTTGAATGCCCTCACCAACGGTCCCGCCACTCCCGCCGCAAAATCCGACGCACTTGCCCGCGCCTCCGCCGCCGGCTTTGCGGGAGCAGAAACTCCATGAGCCTGAATATTCCCCGCCGCCAGTACGCCGATCTTTACGGCCCGACCGCCGGCGACCGCATCCGGCTTGCCGACACCGATCTATTCGTCGAAATTGAAAAAGATTTCGCCACTCCGGGCGACGAAGCGAAATTCGGCGGCGGCAAAGTCCTTCGCGACGGCATGGGCCAGTCGCCCTCCGCGACTTCCGAGGAAGGCGCCCTCGACGCGGTCATCACCAATGCGGTCATCATCGACCACTCCGGCATCTTCAAGGCTGACATCGGAATTCGCGAGGGCCGCATCGCCGCCATCGGCAAGTCCGGAAATCTCGGCATCATGTCCGGCGTCACTCCCGGCATGATTGTCGGCGCCGCTACCGAAGTCATCGCCGGCGAAGGAAAGATCGTCACGGCGGGCGGCATTGACGCGCACGTCCACTTTATTTGCCCTCAACTCGTCGAAACCGCTCTCTCCGCCGGCGTCACCACTCTAATCGGAGGCGGCACCGGACCCGCCACTGGCACCAACGCCACCACTTGCACCCCCGGCCCTTGGAATATGTATCGCATGCTGGAATCCGCCGACGCTTTTCCCATCAACCTCGGCTTTCTCGGCAAGGGCAATTCCTCTTTCCCCGCTCCTCTCGCCGAACAGATCGAAGCCGGCGCCATCGGCCTCAAGCTTCACGAGGACTGGGGCACCACTCCCGCCGCCATCGATTGCGCTCTCTCCGTCGCCGAAAAATTCGACGTGCAGGTCGCCATCCACACCGACACCCTCAACGAAGCAGGCTTCGTTGACGATTCCATTCGCGCCTTCCATGGCCGCACGATTCACACCTACCACACGGAAGGGGCCGGCGGCGGCCACGCTCCCGACATCATCAAAGTCTGCGGCGAACCCAATTGCCTTCCTTCCTCCACTAATCCCACCATGCCCTTCACCGTCAACACCCTCGACGAGCATCTCGACATGCTCATGGTCTGCCATCACCTGAGCCCTTCGATCCCCGAAGACGTCGCCTTTGCCGAGTCCCGCATTCGCGCCGAAACGATCGCCGCCGAAGACGTTCTTCACGATATCGGCGCCATCAGCATGATGTCCTCCGATTCGCAAGCCATGGGACGCATCGGCGAAGTCATCACCCGCACCTGGCAGACCGCCGACAAAATGAAAAAACAGCGCGGCCCACTTCCCGGTGAAAAGGCCGGCAGCGACAATCTTCGCGCCCGCCGCTACGTCGCGAAGTTCACCATCAATCCCGCCATCGCTCACGGCATCGCCCACGAAATCGGCTCCGTCGAACCCGGAAAATTCGCCGACCTCGTTCTTTGGAAGCCCGCTTTCTTTGGCGTGAAACCCGAGATGGTTATCAAGGGCGGCTTCATCGCCTGGTCCGTCATGGGCGATGCCAACGCATCGATTCCGACTCCTCAGCCCGTGATCTATCGCCCGATGTTCGGCAGCTTTGGCGGCGCGCTTCTCTCCACTTCGCTCACTTTCGTCTCGCAGGCTGCGCTGGCGGCTGGAATTCCCGCCCGCCTGAAACTCGGAAAGAAAATCGCCGCCGTTCGCCATTGCCGCGGCCTTTCCAAGCGCGAAATGATTCACAACGACGCGCTCCCTAAAATTGAAGTTGACCCGGAAACCTATCAAGTCCGCGCCGATGGCCGGCTCCTGACCTGCGAGCCCGCGAAAACTTTGCCCATGGCCCAGCGCTATTTTTTGTTCTGATTCAGGCAAGTGACTGTGCGGCGCAATTTTGTTCCCGTGGTTTATAGGGGTCGGAGCTTTAGCTCCGACATTCCCGATGTACTCTTGAAGGGGCTTTAGCGCCTGAAGTAGAACTTTCGTAAGGCAAAAATGCCCGGCACACCCATCATGTGCTCTTTGCCGGGGAACAACGAGAGTTTTGTAGGTCGCGGCTTTAGCCGCGACGTTGACGGTGCAAAATCAATCGAGCTTTAGCCCCTGAAGTAGAACTCTCGTAAGGCAAAAATGCCCGGCACACCCATCATGTGCTCTTTGCCGGGGAACAACGAGAGTTTTGTAGGTCGCGGCTTTAGCCGCGACATTGACGTTGCAAAATCAATCGGGCTTTAGCCCCTGAAGTAGAACTTTCGTAAGGCAGAAATGCCCGGCACACCCATCATGTGCTCTTTGCCGGGGAACAACGAGAGTTTTGTAGGTCGCGGCTTTAGCCGCGACATTGACGGTGCAAGATCAATCGGGCTTTAGCCCCTGAAGAGGCCTTACCGCGCACTTATGTCCGACGTCGCCATCATCATCGACCATCTCCCCGACCACGCCGCCGAGAACCATCTTGCCGGTAAGCAGGAAGACACGCTCGTCCTCACCTCCGAGCAGCGCCGCTGGGTTCGCGGCCGCTTCACCTCCTCTCAAGGGCGGGAGATCGCCCTGGCCCTTCCCACCGGCACAATTCTTTCTCCCGGCGCCGTTCTCATCGTCGAAAACGATTGGTATCTCAAAATTGCTCCCGCTCCCGAATCTGTCCTCGTCGTTTCTCCGAAGGACACCGCCGAAGCCATTCGAATCGCTTTTGAAGTTGGCAATCGCCATTTTCCGCTTGGCCTGAAGGACCGCCTCCTTCTCATTCCCGACGACACCGCCATGGTCCAGCTTCTCGAGCGTCTCGGCGTGCCGTTCGACCGCCGCCAGGAAATTTTTCATCCCATAGGACACGCCCATCGCCATGCCCACTGAACATCGCCGCGGAAATGGTTTGCGCCAGGGCACGGCTTCAGCCGTGCCGAATGAGCCCGCGAGCTCGGAGGTTTCAACCCCTGGGACAGGCGGCTCCGTAAGCCAGCCTTGCACGGATTCGCGCTTGGCCCAATTCCTGAGCCTCTTGCAATTCGCCGACGGCCTCTTTCCCGCCGGCGCTTATGCCCACTCGTTCGGCCTCGAAACCTTCGTCCAGGAATCCCGCGTTCGCGACGCCGCTTCCGTCGAACTTTTCCTCCGCGAATTTCTCGCTGCTTCCTCGGCTCCGGCGGACGCCGTCGCCGTCCTCTGCGCCTGGCGCGCCGCGGGCCAAGGCGGTCTCGATGCCGTCATCGCGCTCGATTGCCGCCTCGACGCCATGAAATCTGCCTCCGAACTTCGCGACGCCTCGCGTCAAATGGGCCGCCAGACGCTCCGCATCGCTTCCACCCTCGCCCCGGATTCTCTCGCTGCCGAATTTTTCCGCGCTATCGAAGCCGGCGCGGCTTCGGGCCATCACTCGGTCGCCTTCGGCGTTGTCGGCGCTTCTCTCGGCTGGCCGCCGAAGGAAACGGCTGCCGCGTTTCTCTACGCCACCAGCGCCGCTCTCGTCGGCGCCGCACTTCGCCTCATCCCGCTCGGACAACTCGCCGGCCAGCGCATTCTGTGGGAGCTGCAGCCGCTTCTTCATTCGCTCGCCGAGCAAGCTCTCGCCAAAAGCGAAGCCGACATCTGGTCTTTCGCGCCCGCTCTCGAAATCGCTTCGATGCGCCACGCCTCTCTCGATGCGAGGCTCTTCCGCTCATGATCCCGAAACCCCTCAAAATCGGCATTGGCGGTCCCGTCGGCTCCGGAAAGACCGCTCTCGTCGAATCTCTCTGCACGCGTCTCCGCGATTCCTACGACATCGGCGTCATCACCAACGACATTTACACCCGCGAGGACGCCGATTTCCTCACTCGCCGCGGCGTTCTTCCCTCCGACCGCATCGTCGGCGTCGAGACCGGCGGTTGCCCCCACACCGCGATCCGCGAGGATGCTTCCGTCAATCTCGAAGCCTCGGCGCAGCTCCTTCGCCGTTTCCCCAAAATGGATCTCCTCTTCATCGAAAGCGGGGGAGACAACTTGGCCGCCACCTTCAGCCCCGAACTTGTCGACGCCACCATCTATGTGATTGACGTCGCCGAAGGCGACAAAATTCCCCGCAAAGGCGGCCCGGGTATCACCTCTTCCGGCCTGCTCGTCATTAACAAAATTGATCTCGCTCCTTACGTCGGCGCGAGCCTTGAAGTGATGGATCGCGACGCCCGGCGCGTCCGCGGAGAAAAACCCTTTGTCTTCACCAATCTCAAGGATGCTACCGGCGTGGACGCCATCCTCGCCTGGATTCGGCGCGACCTTCTCTTCGAATCCTGAAGGCATTGGCGATCCCGGCCGCGTCGGCCGCGACGGCTCTCTCTCTCTCGGCTTCGAACGCCGCGGCTCGCGAACCGTTCTCTCCCGCTGCCGTTTCACCTTGCCTCTCCAAGTGCAGCGCGCCGTCTCTCTCGACGACGCCACCTCTTATCTCATGCTCCTCAATCCCACCGGCGGCGTTCTCGGCGGCGATTTTCTCTCTGCCCGGATTCACGTCGGCCCCGGCGCGCGCGCCTGCCTCACCACGCCGTCCGCCACTCGCGTTTACCGCGCTCTCTTGCGTCCTGCCGTTCAGGAAACTCACATCGTCGTCGCCGAAAATGCCGCGCTCGAATTTCTTCCCGACCACGTCATCCCCCACGCCGGCTCGAGTTTTCGCCAGTCTCTTCGCGTGGATCTTTCTCCCGGCGGCCGCGCCATTCTTTTCGATTCTTTCGCCGCTGGACGTATCGCCCACGGCGAGCGCTGGATGTTCCGCGATTTCGATTCGCGCACGGAGATATTTGTCGCCGGGAAGCCCGTCTTTCTGAATCGCGCTTGGATTGCTCCTCGCGACCGCGTGCCCGCGCAATTTTTGGGAATGGAGGGTTTCGACTATGTCGCGACCGTAATTCTTGCGGCCGCCGATTTCGCGGAATGGACCTCACTTCTCGCCGCGCTCCAGATCGCTCTCTCCCGTCGTTCCGGCGTTTACGCCGGTGTCAGCCTTTTCGCCCGAGACGGTTGCGTCGTCCGTTTTTTGGCCCGCACCGCTTCCGATCTCGTCGAAACAAATGCAGCTCTCTGGAGCGTCGCGCGTCCTCTGCTCTTGGGTAGCCCTGCCTTTGATTTGCGCAAGTATTAGTGCGCGTATCGCCGGGCCCGAACCACTTTCTACCGCGGGCCGCAACACACCCGCCCCCGATTCGAGTTTTGCTCATTAAACGTGAGGCCTCTTTCCGGGACTCCCTTTGATTGTCGGAATTTTCCGCCGGAGGGAATCAGTTCTGGGGCGTCGAGCTGTGCCCCCAAAACGAGGGCGACTGCTGCAAAAATTCCAATCCCGCCAGCACGACCCCGTTTTTCCCGCGCACCAACCGCGCTACGCGGCATTTCAATTCCAGGTTCGTCTGCAGGTTTGTGAGGATCAGGCTCTGTGAGGGGCTCACTCGGCTCCGCAGCGGCACCAGACCGCCGTGAGCGCTTACATTTATCGTTTCCGTATTCTCCGTGAACGGCTCGTTTCCCATTCGCCCGTACAACAGGACGGGAAGCGAGACGGGCACGCGCACCGCTCGCCGGTTTTCGCGCGCCGGCCCAGGATTTTCCGCCCGCACCTCTCGGCGCGGCCTGCCCCACCGTGGGAGCAGGAATTTTCCACTGCCCATAGACAACCCCCGACTGCAATCTGCCTTTTCCCGGCTCGAATCGCAAGCCCCTTCGTCAACCCCGTGCCCGAATCCTACACTCCCGCCCACGCTCCAAAATTTCTCGCCATTGGCCCGCTTCTGTGTGTATCCTTTCCGCTGGGTCTGCGGCGTTCTTCCTAAAATCCTGGACCGGCCCGGCGCACACCGGACCTCTGCGAGCGTGCCGTGAGCCCTCAACGGCGGGAAATTCGCTCGGCTTTTATCGAGTGGGCCAAGCTGCGCTCAAACGCTCGCTTCGATCTCTCCGGCAGCAGCGTGCTTTCCATCCCCCTCGCCGAATTTCCCGTGCCGATTTCAAGTCTCGAAATCTCCGGACCCGCCGCCTACGGCTACCCCCCGCTGCTTGACCGGCTCGCCGCGAAATCCGGCGTTCCGGTCGAATGCATTATCCAGGCCGAAGGGACTTCCATGGCCAACCACTTGGCCATGGCCGCGCTCATCGAAGCCGGTGACGAAGTCTTGATCGAGGATCCAGGCTACGAACCCCTCGTCACCGCCGCTCACTATCTCGGCGCGCGCATTCGCCGGTTTGCCCGCCGCCCCGACGACAATTTCCAGCTCGACCCCCGTGAAATCGAACGCGTCATTTCTTCCCGCACCCGCTTGATTGTCCTGACCAACCTCCACAACCCCAGCGGCGCCCGCGCTTCCGATGCTTCGCTGCGCCTCGTCGGAGAAATTGCGCGCAGCCTCGGTGGACACGTCCTGGTGGACGAAATCTTCCTTGAATGCTGCTTCGATTCTCCCTGGCAGACTGCTTTCCATTTGGGCCCGAATTTCATCGCCACCGGCAGCTTGGCAAAGGCGTATGGCTTGCCCGGCCTCCGTTGCGGCTGGGTCTTTGCCGCGGCTCCTCTGGCCCAGCGCATGTGGCGCTTGAACGATCTCTTCGGCGTCTACCCGCCGCATGTGGCCGAACTGTTGAGCGTCATCGCTCTCGACCACCTTCCGAAGCTTGTCGCCCGCGCCCGCTCTCTCCTGGATGCCAACCGCGCCCTGCTTCGCTCTTTTCTCGACTCACGGAAAGATCTGCTCGGCTCGTGTCCCAGCGCCGGCCCCATCTGCTTTCCCCAGGTCGCCTCCGGGCCCGCTCTCGCGTTTTGCCAGTTGCTTCGCGAAAAGTACGAGACCAGCGTCGTTCCCGGCCGTTTCTTCGGCGCGCCTCGCCATTTTCGCCTGGGAATCGGCGGAAATACGGACGGGTTGCGCGAAGGCTTGGCCCGCCTTTCCGCCGCGCTCGACGAATTCGCCACTCCGAGCGGACGCTCTTCCTCCTAGAAAGTCTCGCGCCCACCTGGCTCGCGCGCATTCGCCTCGCGCGCCTTTGTCCCTCGCCCGGCGCGTTTGCGCAAAATGTCCAGCAGCGCCTGGGCCGCCGCGGATAGCGGCCGGTCCTGCCGGTGAACCAGGTAGAGCCGCCTCTGGATTTTCATCTGCCGGATGCGCAGCTCCTTCAGCTCGCCGCGCGCCACTTCGCTTTCCACGCACATGTTGGGCACGATCGCCACGCCGCGCTTCATCTGCACGAATCGCTTGATGCTCTCGATCGTGGGCAGCTCCACCTCCATGCGCAGCGGCGTGTGGTGCCTCGCGAACAATTGGATCACCCTCTGCCGGTAGGGCGTTTCCACAATGTGCGCCACGAAATTTTCTTCGCCCAGATCCTTGACGTCCACCGTCCGCCTCCTCGCCAGCCGGTGTTCCGGCCACACCACCAGCGCCAGCTCGTCGCGGTAGAATTCCACTCCCGTCAGCTCCCGTTCTTCCGGCAGATACGAAATCACTCCGATGTCCAGCTGGTGGTTCAGCACCTCCCGGGGAACGTCGCGTGAAAACACGCGGTGCACGTGAATGCGGATTCCCGGATGCAGCTCGCGAAACCGCCCCAGCGATGACAGCAGGGCGTGAATCGAGCTCTCGTTCACTCCGATCGAGACGTCTCCGCGCGACAGCTCCTTCAGCTCCCGCATTCCCTTGCGAATCTCTTCCCGGAGATTCAGCATCCGCTCCGCGTATTCCAGAAGCAGGCTCCCCGAATCGGTCAGCGTCCTCGCCCCCGACCCCCGGACGAACAGCGGCTGCCCGACCCACTCCTCCAGCTTGCGGATCGCTATGCTCACCGCCGGCTGCGTGCGGTACAGCTTTTCAGCCGCGCGCGAGAAGCTCTTTTCGCGCGCCACCGTCTGAAAGACGTGCAGGGCGGCCAGATCCAGGTCCACGGGTTCGCTTCCTCCGTCCCCCTATCTATAAGCGTGATTTATTTCACATGCAAGAATTATAAATTGGACAAGATGCCTCCGCCGGAGTCCACTGGTTATGGGAGGGTTAGGTCTCTCGATGGACGTGGTCCACATCTTCGATACGTCCTTGCGCGACGGCGAGCAGTCCCCGGGATTTTCCATGAACCGGGAGGAAAAGCTCCGTCTGGCCCGCCAGCTCGAGGATTTGGGAGTGGACATCATCGAGGCCGGTTTTCCCATTGCCTCGCCGGGTGATCTGGAAGCCGTGCGCGCCGTCTCCTCCGAAATCAAGCGCGCCCGGGTCGCCGCTCTGTCCCGCGCGCGGCAGGAAGATGTAGAAGCCGCCCTGCGCGCCCTCGAGCCCGCCGCTCACCCCCGCCTGCACGTCTTCCTCGCGACTTCCGACCTGCACCTGAAATACAAGCTGCGCATCTCCCGCTCCGAAGCGAAAGATCAGATCGCGCGCTGGGTGCGATTTGGCGCGGAGCGCTGCTCCCAGGTGGAATTTTCCGCCGAGGACGCCAGCCGCAGCGATATCCAATACCTCGGAGACGTGGTTGAAGCCGCGGTCGCTTCCGGCGCCACCATCATCAATCTTCCCGACACGGTCGGTTTTGCCACTCCCGAAGAGTACGCGGAAATGTTTCGCCACGTTCGCGAGCGCGTCTCGGCGTATCCGAATCTGATTTTCAGCGCGCACTGCCACAACGATCTCGGCCTCGCCGTCGCGAATTCTCTCGCCGCCGTTTCCGTCGGCGCCCGCCAGGTCGAGTGCACTATCAATGGAATCGGCGAACGCGCCGGCAACGCTTCGCTCGAGGAAGTTGCCGTGGCTCTGCACGTCCGCCAGGGGCGCTATGCCGTCACCACCAATCTGGCGCTCGAAAAAATCTATCCCACCAGCCGCTTGCTGAGCTCGATTACCGGAGTTTCCGTTCCGCCGAATAAGGCTGTCGTGGGCGCGAACGCATTCGCTCACGAGGCGGGCATCCATCAGGACGGCATCCTGAAAAATCCGCTGACGTACGAAATCATCGTTCCGGAAAAAGTCGGAGTCCCGCAGAGAAAACTCGTTCTCGGAAAGCATTCCGGCCGGAGCGCCCTGCGCGCGCATTTCGAGCAGCTCGGCTACGCCACCACGGACGCCGAGCTCGCCGAATGTTACCGCATCGTCATCGCCCAGGCCGATTCCGGTCAGCCGGTTTCCGATCGCGACCTGCTCACCATCATCCACCAGGTGCGGCGCCAGACGGTGCCGCAGTCCGGCAATGAATCCAATGCGGCGGCAACGGTCTGACAGCTTCGAAGGAATTGCAACATGCCCGGCTTGAAAAAAATCATCGCAGTCCTCCCCGGCGACGGAATCGGGCCGGAAGTCGTTCGCGGGGCGCTCGTCCTTCTCGCCGACTGCGCCGCGACGTTCGGACATCAATTCGAATTTCGCGAGCTTCCTTTCGGCGGCAACGCCATCGACCGCGCCGGCAATCCTCTCCCCGATGAAACTTTGGCGGGCTGCCGCGCCGCTGACGCCGTCCTGCTCGGCGCGATCGGCGGGCCGCAATGGGACAAGCTCCCGCTCGAGAAAAGGCCGGAAGCCGGGCTGCTCCGGCTGCGCAAGGAACTCGGCCTCTTCATCAATTTGCGGCCGATCCGGCCGCGGGCCGCTTTGCGCGGCATTTCTCCTCTGAAGGCGGAACGCTTGGGCCACTGCGACATCGAGATTGTTCGCGAGCTCGCCGGAGATATTTATTTCGGAAAGCACGAGCGGCGGGGCGAAGGCGCGTCCGCGTCGGCCAGCGACCTGGCCGAATATTCCGCCGCCGAAGTCGAGCGCGTCGCTCGCTACGCTTTCGAACGCGCCGAATCGCGGAAAGGAAAATTGACCAGCGTGGACAAGGCCAACGTCCTCGCCACTTCGACGTTGTGGCGGCAGACCGTCGCATCGCTCGCCAAAAAATATCCGACCATCGAACTCGAACATATGTACGTGGACAACGCCGCGATGCAGCTGCTCCTCAAGCCCGACCAATTCGACGTGATCGTCACCGGCAACATGTTTGGCGACATTCTGAGCGATGAAGCCGCCGCGCTGGCCGGCTCGATCGGTTTGATTCCTTCGATGAGCCGCGGTAAAGACGGCGCTCCGGCGCTCTACGAGCCGATCCACGGGTCGGCGCCGAGCCTGGCGGGAAAAGATGTCGCTTGCCCGATCGGAATGATTTTGTCCGCGAGCCTGATGTTGCGCGAGTCCTTCGGACTGGAAACGGAAGCGCAGTGGATCGAATCGGGCGTGGACCGCGTGCTCGATCACGGCTACCGCACGATCGATATCAGCTCGGCGGATTCGCGCGTGGTTCGCGGCTCGGAGTTCGTTGAACTCGTTCGCGGCGACGTCCACGACGCTCTCACCCACACCGAGCGCTATGGCTGGGGCGTCTAGCCTTTCCGCAGCACCAGGCAGCTTGAAATCATGTCGTGAATCGCCTGCTTCCGCTCCGTCAATCCGGCGCAGATGCAGCTGATCAGGAAATAAAGCCCCCCCAGGTACGGCACCATACCCAGCCCACGTCCGGCCCAGAATCTGCCGCTGGCCTGCCCGAAGCTCACGGGCCTGCCTCGCAAATCCGTCACGTAAAGTCCCAAAGCTTTTTTGCCGAGAGTGGCCTGCCAAGGAGAGCTTTCCATCTTCGCCCAATAGAGCCAGGCGCCGATGATGTAGATGACGACGAGGAGCAGGAAGCGGGGGAAAAAAGTGAACATGAGGGCGGCGGGGTTGTCCTGGTTGTGCATCAACTCGGGAAGGGCGCTCGCAAAAAGAAGAAGGAACAGAATCGCCGACGGAATGCCGATGATGATGCCGTCGATAATCGCGGCGACGACGCGCAGCCAGAATCCCGCGTAGAACACTTGTTGGGCGGCGGGAGCGTATTGCGAGGGCGGATATTGCGGCGGAGAATAGGAAGGAACCGCGGGAGCGGGCGGCGGAGCGTAACTTGGCGCGGGCGCAGCCGCCGCGGCGACAGGCTGGCCGCATTGCGCGCAGAACACCGCGCCTTCGGCTACATTTCCACCGCATTTTGAGCAGAACATGATGCCTCCTTGCGGCCGGCGGCCTGAACCGGATCGAATGGAAAGCGCTTGGTTGCGCAAGCGTACAGAAGGGGAAATGCCCGGGTCAATAAACAAGATTTCGCATGTCGCGGAGTATGCAAAGGAGAGAATGAAGTCATCTGGCGGAATGAGCGAAGATGCGAGCGGCGCGCGGGAGAGCAGCCGGGAGGGATTGTGCGCAAGGTGCGCGCACGCGCGGCGGATTCACTCCGCGCGGGGCTCGGAATTCCTGCTGTGCGAGCTCTCGAAAATCGATCCGGCGTTTCCGAAATACCCGCGTCTTCCCGTGATGTCCTGCGCGGGATACGAGCCGGCGAAAAAAGGATGAAGTGTCCCATGGCTGAATCGCGGCATCGAACAAGCTGAGCGGCAAAATCCGTAATTTCCCGCGAAGCGGAACGCGGATCCCAATCGAAACGGAGAAAACGATGAGCGAATTTCGAATGACGTGTGCGGGAAAAATCCTGGGCGCAACACTGGCGGTAGCGGCCCTCTTCGGAAGCGGCTACGTGGCGGGGCAATCGAGGTTCGGCCAGCCTAAAACGGTGCTGCACGTGGTGGAATTGAAATGGAATCCGGGCGTTTCGGAAACCGACCAGCAGATGGCCATCGCAGGGATCAAGCAGATGGCGGCAAAGCTTCCGGGCGTGAAGAACATCTGGCTGAAGGCGGACCGGGTGCAGCCCCGCGATTTCAGCACCGCCTTTGCAATCGAATTCCGCGACCGGGCGGCCGCCGACGCCTACGCCGAAAGCGAAGTCCACAAGCAGTGGGAGCAGGAATACGTCCCGCTGCGGCAAGAAAGCATTTCGATTCAGGTGACAAATCCGTAGCATCACGCCTCATTCCTCCCGGCTTGGGACGAGGGTTCCCCGCGAAGAGGCTCTCTGCCGTCCAACGCAAAAATAAGCCGTGTTCGCATCATGAGCTTTTGGTCTCCGCGGCATTTTTCGCAAGAACGTCCAGCCCAAAACGCTTGATCATGCCGCGGTCGAAGGCGCGATCGGAGAGAAGCCACTTCATGGCGGTGGCAATTTTGGCGTCTTTGGTCACGAGGTAGCGGGCGCGGGGAGGATCGTCCTGGATGGCGCGAAGAATCACACGGGCGCAATCTTCGGGGGTGTAGCGGGAGGCATTCGTGGTCTTTTGCCAGGCGCTGAGAAAGCCTTGATAGATCGCGTGGTAAGGGCTCTTTTCGGCGTTTCCGGCGTAGGCGGAGGATAGCTCGGCGGCGTTGCGATTGATGCTGGTGGGAATGAAGCCGGGCTCGATGAGCACGACGGAAATGCCGAAGGGATAAAGCTCGAGGCGGAGAGAATCGCTGACGGCTTCAAGAGCGTGCTTGCTCGAGGAGTACGGGCCCATGAGCGGGGACGCGACTTTTCCGGCGATCGAGCTCATGTTGATGATGCGGCCCTGACCGCGGCGGCGCATGCCGGGCAGGACGCGCTGGGTGACGCGCACCACGCCGAAAAAATTCGTTTCGAACTGCTTGCGCAAATCGGCGAGCGTGATTTCCTCCATGACCGCGCCGATGGCGATGCCCGCGTTATTGATGAGGACGTCGATGGAGCCGGCGCGGCGCTCGGCTTCGGCGACGGCGGCGTCCACGGAGGCGTCGTTCGTGACGTCGAGCGGGAGAACTTCGAGCGGGAGATTTTTCTCCCCGGCGAGCTTCTTGAGTTCCGCCAGGCGCTGGGCGTTGCGGCTGCCGGCAAAGACGCGATAGCCGCGGGCGGCCAAAAATTCGGCGGCGCCGCGGCCGAGGCCATCGCTCCCGCCGGTGATCAGGACGTTCTGGAGCTTCTTTTCAGGCGAAGTCATGGTGTTCTCCCGCCGAATTTGGAGGGATTTCTGGGCCGGGGACAGGCGCGAAAGTGTTGCGAATAGAAATTGGGTAGGTTCTTTGTTTTCTATGAGTTACGGCAAATCCGGTTTCCGGGTGTGTTGCGATCAGGGCCGGGATTCCAGACGATTCAAGCCGGAAGCTGGAAGAATCAAACCGCGAAAACGGCGTGAAGGCGGGCGGGACATACCTCGAGCATCGTGCCCCGGAGGGCGACTGGGCCGTGCCTTTCCATGTCATAGAGCGCTTGGCTGACGCTAGCATGGCGGGAAAGCAAAAACAAATCGCGATGCGTGTGGACTTTTGAGAAAAGGGCCTAAAACAGGGCGTTCCGGAGGCATCGGAAAACATTTGCGGGCTGCTTTTGATTTTCCGGACCCACGGCACTATTTTGGTGCAATCGGGCGGTGCGAAGTTCGGGGCGAAATGCGACGGTTCAGCGAACGGAGTGACGCGAGGCACAACGGGGAATGACGAGCGGCACCGCGGTAGAGGAGCGGCGGGGGAAATCATTTCCGGCGAAAGGAGCGACGCCATGATCAAGAAAGTGAAGGGGGGCTACAAAGTGCTGTCGGAAACGACGGGGAGGAACCTGGGCGGGCCGTATAAGACGAAGGCGGAGGCGCTGAAACGGCTGCGGCAGGTGGAGTTTTTCAAGCGGAATAAGAAATAGACTGCGGCGCCATCCTGTCTTCAAGGGCTGGCGACGGTTTCGCGAGGATTCGCAGCCGCGGGCGCGGCAAGGGAGCCGCGGCGGAACGGGCGCTATGTCAAACGGGCCCAAATAGGTATTCTGAATTGTGAGTGAAAATCCGGAAATCCGCGCCGAGCCGCCGCCGCGAAGCAACTCGCTTCGTTCCGCCGTGCGATGGCTTGCCATCGCCGCGGCGGCATTGTGGTCGCTTGGAGCGCTGGCCATTGTAGCGGCGCGATGGATCGATCCGCCGACCACCGCCGTGCACATGGAGAGGCGGTTGCAGGCCTGGATTCACGGCAAGCCGTACCACGAACGCTACGAATTCGTTCCGCTGAGCCAAATCTCGCCCAATTTACAGCATGCCGTGATCGCCGCGGAGGACGAGCGGTTCTACCAGCATCACGGATTCGATTGGCACGCGATCGAAATCGCGGCGCAAGACGACGCGGAAGGCGGCCGGATTCGCGGCGGGTCCACCATCACGCAGCAACTTGTGAAAAACCTTTTCTTCGGAACGGGCCGGTCGATCTTGCGCAAGGGCGCCGAGGCTAGCCTGGTCCCGGTGGCCGAATTCGTCCTCGGAAAGCGGCGGATTCTGGAGCTATATCTCAACGTAGTCGAATGGGGCCCAGGCGTGTATGGCGCCGAGTCCGCGTGTGAATATTATTACCGAACGCCGGCGCGCGACGTAGGGCGGCAACAATCGGCCCAGCTCGCTGCGATTTTGCCGCTGCCACTGAAACGGCGCCCCGATCACATGCAGCACTACACGGACATCATTCTGGAGCGGATGAGCCAACGGGGTTGGTGATCGCGCGGGAAGTTCGCAGGGACTTTTTTTCAGAAGGCCGCCTGGGCCGAAGAATCGCGGCGAATCCGCGAAACGCTAAGGGGAGTGGAATTCGTAATGGAGATTCCGCAACCGGCGGTGCTATGGCTGGATCTGGACCAAGTTCGGGTCGGATTTCGGCTGGGGGTTGCCGGAATTCCAACGGGATGGATTGATGGAGCTGCGGCGAATTCGGTTGGCGAACTGGCCGACGCGGAGCGAACCCTGGATTAAGTGATCGACCTTGAGCGGGCCGGCCATTTCGATGCCGCGAATCCAATGCAGGCCGGTGCTGATGGCGCAGCCGCACTGCGAACAATCGGGCGAGCCGCCGAAAACGCAAGGTTCGACGCGGCTCTTCAAGTCCGCCGAATAATTCACGGACATTTTGGCAAAGACGCAGTCGGCCGGATTTTCCGGGGGCCGGACGAGAGCCTCGCCCATTCCCTTCGTGAATTGAACCTTAGGATAGCGGGACTTGATCTCCGGAAGAATGCGCGAAAGAGCAACGCGATCCTCCGGCGCGAGCTTCTCCGCGGACTCCTCTCCCACTTGCGGCGTGTAGACGCTGACCAGGATGCAATTGATTTCCGGCCGCGCGGACCAGAACGCGGCATATTCCTCGAGATAATCGCAGCGGGAGAGCATCGGGCGGGTGATGGTCAAGTGAATGTTGACGAAGCAGCCCTCGATATTCTTGAGGATGCGGTCATACGTGGCCGGCTTCCGGCGAACGTCGTGATGTTCGGGAAGGCCGTCGATGGAGACGGCGACGCGAGCGGTGGGGATCTTCATCCATTCGGCGGGAATGGGAATCACGCCGCTGGTGACGACCATGGAGAGAACGCCCAGGCGGTCCAGACGGGGGAGAATGCGGCTCAATTCGCGGTGGCGGATCATGGGCTCGCCGCCGACCAGGGAAACGTGCATCGGCTTGTGCTTGCGGACCAGTTCGAGAACGCCATCCACGAGAGCGTCGCCGCGATAGTCGGCGAGATCGCGCAAGGTCACTTCGCCGCCCAGATGCGAGTCGCCATAAGCGTAGCAGCCGGGGCAGCTCAAGGGACATTCGCGGGTGATTTCAATCGAAAGGAGCGGGACGTAACCGCCGAGCAGGCGTCCCCAACCGGTGACGAGATTGCGGACGACGGTGGGGCGCGATTTGGCCGGAATGTCCATGGGCATAGGATGCGCCAAGAGCGGGCGTAGCTGCTTGAAATTTTAAGTTTCGATGGCTGAAAGGGCAAACAAAGGCGGGCCGAGGAAACGGCGACGGGGCGCCGTAGAGGGGCGCCGAGGGAAAAGGGCGCCCGAGGATCGTGGAGGGGGCTCACAGTTGCTTTCCGGGGTCTTATTGTGTACCATGGTACATATATACCACACGGAAGAGAGGAGGGTGGCGTGGTCGAAGTCGAGCGAATCCAGACCGGAGTGCGAATCGAAAAGCGCCTGCTGAAGGTGCTGAAAGGCTTGGCGGAATTGAAAGACCTGACTCTCGGGGACCTGCTGGAAGGGATCGTGCTGCACGCGTTCGAGGGACAGGCGCCGTTTTCGAAGGAAACGCTGCGGCAGATCGGCGAGCTGAAGAGGATTTACGGGCTTACGCTGCGCGCGAAAGACAGCCACAAATTGAAGGAGAAGCCGGAATGAAGCCAGCGATGGTGTTCGTGCTCGGGGTGGCGGTGGGAGCGGGAGCCGCACTGCTGCCAAAGCTCGCGCGGCACATCCACGAACATTTGCACGGCGGGCGGCAGGAAAATGCGCCGGAAACGGCGGGAGCCGTGGCGCACACGGAAGAAAAATTCGAGTTCGAGGCGAACGGGACGATGGAGGAGGTGGCGCCGCTGTTTGGAGCGGAGAAGGAGCGGGTGTGGGCGCCGGACTGGAATCCGCGGTTCGTCTGGCCGGCGGAGGCGGCGGACCGCGAGGGAATGGTCTTTACCGTGGCGCACGGGCACATGAAATCGGTGTGGGTAAACACGGCGCTTGATTTTTCGGGCGGGCGGATTCAGTACGCGTATGTGATACCGGGAGCGATGGCGACGGTGATCACGATCCGGTTGACGCCGGAAGGAGAGCGGACGCACGTGGCGGTAAAGTACGACCGGACGGCATTGAGCGCAGATCTAAACGGGCACGTCGAGGAAATGGCGGAGGAGGATGCGAAGTCCGGGCCGTATTGGGAGAAAGAAGTAAACGGGTATCTTCAAAACGCCAGAAGGTAGCGAGGTGATTCGGCAAAAGCACTCCATGAATCTTTTGGCGCACCCCCCCAGACGCCCGAGTAACTTTTCTAGACAGCGCCTCTCTGCGGCTATAGGATTCTTCAATATATAGCGAGGTATCGGGCATGGAGCATGGGAGGGTGCTGGGCAGGCGGAAGAACGGCTGGCGGCGGAACGCGCGGATGGTCGCGTCTGCGGCAGCGGCGATTTTGTTGGCAGGCGTTTCCGCACAAGGCCAAGACGTCTATCAAAAGCCGCCCAGGGATGTAATCAATGTTTTGAATGCTCCCGCGACACCGGAGGCCAGCGTGGGACGGCGCCGAGACGTGGTGCTGCTTTACACGCCGGTGCTCTATCCCTCGATCGCGGAACTCGCAAAGCCATTCGTCAGATTGGCAGGGTTGCGAATCGACATATCAACGAACGGACCGCATGTCCCACAGCTTTACAAGAACCTCATATTCAAAAAGGTCGACGGCGGAACTGAAATTCGAATGAAGGTTCCGGACGGATTTTCAGTTTCGCACCCGGTTTGGTCGCCAGATGGAAAGAAAATCGCGTTCACCCACATCTCTGAAAAAGGGCTGGATTTGTGGGTGGCCGATGCGGCAACGGGTGAAGCCCACGTCGTGGGGAGCATGGAACTTAATGCCGCAATGAGCGGACTGGGAGAGGAAGACGAAGAAGCTCCCTTTCAGTGGCTGCCCGACAGCAGGACGGTACTCTGCGAGGCAGTCCTTCGGAATCGAGGGCCCGTTCCCGCCCCACCCACAGCTCCAAAGGGTCCGAGCGTTCAAGAGAGCTCGGGGAAAGCAGCGCCGGTGGTGACGTATGAAGACCTGCTCGAAAGCGATTACGACGAGACGCTATTCGATTACTATGCCACGTCGCAGTTGATGTTGGTGGACAGCGAGGGCGAGGAGATGGAGAACCTAGGGGCGCCCGGAATTTTTGAAAAGGTGGATGCCTCGCCGGATGCGAAATACGTCTTGGTGGAGCGGATCCACCGTCCATATTCGTACATCGTTCCTGCATCGAGATTTCCGCGGGAAGTGGAGATCTGGGATCCAGAGGGGCAAACAGCTCTTAAGGTCGCCAGCCTGCCGCTCGAAGAGAACGTGCCGATCGGAGGTGTGCCGACGGGGCCGAGGGAACTTGCGTGGCATCCAAATGAACCGGCGACGCTGGTATGGGCGGACGCGCTCGACGACGGCGATCCAAAGCAGAAGGTGCCGGACCGGGACAAAGTTATGTGGATATCCGAGCCGTTCCGGAAGGAGCCGACGGAACTGGCACGAACCGAGAAGCGATTCGCCGGAATCGAATTCGGAGAGCGCGGAGATTTCGCGATCTTGAGGGACTTCGACCGCGACACGTTGCGCGGACGCGCGTGGTTTTTCAATCCCCGGCCAACACCGCAGGAATCGTGGACGTTTCATTCGAATAAGCCGAACGAGAAAACGCTGGTCTGGGACTTGAACACGCAGGACCGCTACCACAACCCCGGAAAGGTGGAGTTATGGCCGATGCCAAATGGGCACAAAGCGATCCACATGAACAGCAATTACATTTTTCTTTATGGGCAGGGCGCTTCCCCGGACGGCGACCGGCCGTTTTTGGACCGGCTGGATATAAACACACTCGACGTGCAGCGGATTTTTCAGAGCGGGCCTGAAGCGTACGAGGAAATCGTGGCGAATATTTCCGGCGGAGCGGCCGTGCTATTGACGCGACGAGAGACGCCGCGCGACCCGCCCAATTACCTAATCCGAGAATCCACGGAAACGAACGGAGCCTTTGCGTATCCAGGTTCGCTGACGAAAGTGACGCCGTTCACGCATTTCAAGGATCCGACGCCGGAATTGCGATCCATCCGTAAAATGCTGGTGACGTACAAACGCGCTGATGGCGTTGATCTTTCGATGACGCTCTATCTGCCGCCGGATTACAAGTCAGGAGAAAAGCGCCCGGCGGTCTTGTGGGCGTATCCGCAGGAGTTCACTGATGCGAGCGTCGCGGGCCAGGTGACTGGATCGCCGGACCGGTTCACGACGATGACGGGCGCCTCGCCGCTTTTCTTTTTGCTCGACGGGTACGTCCTGCTCTATGGCGCTTCGATGCCGGTTGTAGGAAATCCCCAGACGGTGAACGACACATACATCGAACAGATTGTGGCGGACGGGAAAGCGGCAATCGAAAAGGCGAATGAACTGGGATTCATCGACCCGAACCGAGTGGGAGTCGCTGGACACAGCTACGGTGCGTTCATGACGGCGAACCTCCTTGCTCACAGCGATCTTTTCCGCGCGGGTATCGCAAGGAGCGGGGCGTACAACCGGACGCTGACACCTTTTGGATTTCAAAACGAGCGGCGGACGCTGTGGGAAGCGCCGGATGTGTATTTGAAGCTTTCGCCGTTTCTCGCTGCGGACAAGATCAAAGCGCCGCTGCTGTTGATTCATGGGGAAGCGGACGACAATTCGGGAACGTTTCCGCTGCAGTCGGAGAGGATGTATCGGGCGATCAAGGGGAATGGCGGAACGGTGCGTTACGTGACGCTGCCGGATGAGCCACACCGGTATACAGCGCTCGAAACGGTTGAAGACGTTGTCTGGGAAATGTTCAACTGGTTTGATCGTTACGTGAAAGGCACGCGGACGGCGGAGGCAAGGGCGCAGCAGTAGGCGCCTAGCGGAAAAGTCGGGGCCTTACTGGGAAAAGCAGATCAATGACTGTCTGCAGACGCGCGGGAATTAAGTAAGAAGTTGGCGCGAAGGATTTCCACAGAGGGGAATGAAATTCACAGGGCGGGGAGGGAGAGGGGATAAAGATAATGTGAATAGATGTTGACGAAAATTTGGATTTCGATATAATCTCCTGATGTCGGCACACGCCTGCCAAGAGCGGGAGTGAGCCGATAGCCGGGACTGTCTTGATGAACCAGAGGTGAGATTGGTCACGAGCACCGGGTAGAAGGAATCGAGCTTCGAGTTCTTCCGTTCTGAAGGCCAGAAGACGGCCCGAAGAAAGGACGGAATAGCCCGGCGCTCGACGCCGGGTTTTTTATTGTTTGCAAGAGTTTGATTCGCCGGTTCGGCTCCAAACCGAAACGGCGCTCCGCCGGGAGCGGAGACGTTCCAACCGGAAAGTGTGGATGGGACGTTGATCTTTGACAACCGAAGGAAGTAGGCATTGCGTTTTGCAAGCCGCGAGGCTTGCAGGGCGCAAAACCGCAATATTTGCTCAAGTAGCGCAATGTGGAAAGGCGAACTTGCCTGGATGCGCGGCGAGCGTTGATCCCTGTCTGGAAACGGAGGGGGAGGGGCGGCTCGCGACGAGGAGCCGGGAGGGAGTGGATTGCAAGACCATTCTTTTCTGGGTCTTACGGACTACTGGGAGAGAGGCACGGCACAGAGGAGAGATCCTTCGCCGGCACCGCTTACCCGGGAAGCCTATCTCGATGGGATAGGGGCATTTGGTAAGTTTTATGGTCAAGCTACTAAGGGCGTACGGTGGATGCCTTGGCGCCAACAGACGACGAAGGACGTGGCAAGCTGCGATAAGCCCCGGGAAGCCGCAAGCAGGCATTGATCCGGGGATTTCCGAATGGGGAAACCCATCCTGGTAAAACCAGGTTACGGCCCTCTGAATACATAGGAGGGTGCGAGTCAACCCAGGGAAGTGAACCATCTCAGTACCTGGAGGAAGAGAAATCAAACGAGATTCCGAAAGTAGCGGCGAGCGAAATCGGAAGAGCCCAAACCGGGGTATTTATACCCCGGGGTTGTAGGACCGCATAAGTAGAGTTATCAATCCGGAGGCTAGGTGAACCCGATGGAAATCGGGGCCAAAGAATGTGACAGCCATGTAGCCGAAAGCTTACCGGACTCGAAGCGGTATCCTGAGTACCACGGGGCACGAGAAACCCCGTGGGAAGCTGGGGAGACCACTCTCCAAGGCTAAATACTCGTTGGCGACCGATAGTGAACTAGTACCGTGAGGGAAAGGCGAAAAGCACCCCTGCGAGGGGAGTGAAATAGAACCTGAAACCGTATGCTTACAAGCAGTCAGAGGGCTATGACACGGCTTCGGCTGTGTAAGGCCTGATGGCGTGCCTCTTGCTTAATGAGCCGGCTAGTTATTCTCACGCGCAAGGTTAAGCGAAAGCGAGCCGCAGCGAAAGCGAGTCCGAATAGGGCGACAAGTGTGTGGGAATAGACGCGAAGCGGGATGATCTACCCTTGGCCAGGTTGAAGGTCGCTTAACCGCGACTGGAGGACCGAACCGTTGTGAGTTGAAAATCGCTCGGATGAGCTGAGGGTAGGGGTGAAAGG
>Ga0335074_10000322_pt1 | contig 71410 bp, 69 predicted proteins | sample Lox_Sample_23_FD_206715 | JGI IMG/M metagenome (GOLD analysis project Ga0335074, IMG submission 206715) | Soil microbial communities from Loxahatchee National Wildlife Refuge, Florida, United States - Lox_Sample_2.3 | ecosystem: Environmental > Terrestrial > Soil > Wetlands | place: USA...
GCAGCGCCGGATCCGGATAGTCGTCGGATGATGTGCCCCACTATCACCCCCATTTGCGATGCGGTACACGGTGTTCTGCGGGCGTGTCGCTAGACTAGCGCCCCAACGCATCGATCGGAAACCGCTAGGTAAGCCCGCGAGGCGCGTTCAATGAAGCTGAACCAACTCGCGAGCAAGCAGAATTTGCTACTGGCGTGGCGACGAATTACGACTGGTGGGAACCACCAGTACAAGAGACTTTATCGCCAAATTTACCTCGCGTATGAAATAGCGCTGGACGCCAATCTCCAGGACCTGCGAAAGCGACTACTGGGGGGTTCGTTCGAGCCGGTACGGCCAGAGCGTATGTATCTGCCGAAGCCATCTGGTCTGCACCGTCCGCTCACCTTGTTACATGTCGAAGATCAGATTGTCCTGCAGGCGTTCGCAAATATTGCGGCAAGGCGGATACAACCCCGTCGTGCTCCACTCCAGTCGAAAAGCGTCTTCAGTAACATCCTCCAGAAGACAGATAGCATATTTTTCTTGCGGAAGTGGCAAGAGACTTATGCCGCCTTCCAAGAGAAAATAAGAAGTCAATTCGAGGGTGGCAACCATTGGGTCGGTGACTTCGACCTGGCCGCGTTTTACGACACCATTTCCCATGAGCTGCTGCTCCGAACGCTATTCCCCCGAGCGACAACCGCCGACTGTGATCTTATTTCGAAGTGCTTGCGGACCTGGAGCTCAGATCTGGCGGCTTCCGGACACGGCCATGGGCTGCCTCAGGGACCGATCGCTTCCGATCTGCTGTCGGAATGTTTTCTACTGCCGATCGATATTGCGCTTCGATCGCGGAAGGGCTACGTCCGATATGTGGACGACGTGCGACTCTTCGGATCAACAGAAGACGAAGTGCGTGCGGCTCTGATCACACTCGAGCGTCATTGCCGCGAGAGAGGCCTCATACCGCAAATCGGGAAGTTCGCCATCAAGCGCGCGACAAGCGTTGATGACGCGATGGGCATGCTCCCTAGCATTTCGGATCCACAACATACTGAAACTGGAGACGAAAGGCTCGACAAAGCGAGATCCCGTCGACTAATGAATTCGGCAATCGATGGGAAGCCCTCTCGGGTGGTGGACAAGACCCGGTTGCGTTACGTGCTCTACCGGGCAGAGCCAGACCCGGACATTCTCCGAATCGTGCTGCGTCTAATCCCGCATCACCCTGAACATGCGGATGCATTCTTTGCTTACGTAGGTCGTTTTGGGTATCGCAAGACGATTGAGCGAACGTGCCTGGACTTGGTTGATAAGAATCCATACGCATATGTGCGTGGTGAAGCGTGGCACGTTCTTGCAAAATGCTGTCGCGTGCCTGGATCTTCGGCAGCGACCCGTATCCGCCGACTGACGGATCATGCCATACAGATAGCCAAGTCTAGAAACCTCGGGATACTCAGTGAGACGTGGGGAGCATGTCACTTCCTCTGCGCATCTGAGGATATCACCGGATGCGAGTAAGTAGATTCCTAAAGCATCAGCCCCCGTTGCTTCAGGCTTTGCTTGCGCCAGTCCTCCCAAGCAGCGCATACCTTAAGGGCGGGGCAGTAGAGTCATTCTTAAGTAGGTCCTATCCGGAGCCGGGCTTGTCGGTCTGTGCGAACTTGCATGCGCGAAATCTTAACCCGTTGAGCTACGGATTTGAGGAAGATCAGCTACCGTCGCAAGTGACGAACGCGCTTCGCGAGCTTGGAGTATTCACGGGCCGTGGGCAGAGCGTTGATCCGATGGGGGACGTTCTCCATCGACGCTACCACGTCGCCCGCGGTGGGCGCTGGCGAGAGCTGCTAGCCACCGAGTATGTTCACGCCCTTGGCCTGTTGAAGCAGGCGGAGGCAGCATTCTTGCCTGCGCCATCGTGGTGGCTCGTGTGCCAGAACTCATTCAATCACGCGGTGTTCATTGCTCTGCAGGGACACCTCCAATCGATCGGCCACGCGGGTGCCTGTAGTACCGTGGCGAAGAACGGCCAGCTCGTCGATTTCGGCGTCATGCTTGATGCAACAGGGCCGTTCACGCGAAGCTTCCCGGTCATAGCGCCATGTTTTCGCGACATGAACGCGCGTCGGAATTCCATTCCGGTGGCTCACCCATACGAAAAGAAAACTGCAGCGCAGACTCGGTATCTCAAGAAGAAAGAACGTGAGCATTTCGTAACTCGGCTGGCTGTCGCCTACCGAGACCTGGTCAGCATAATCCCGTGAGGTGATCGGGTGGGATCGGTCTCCCCACTCTCACCGACCCGATTCGCCTCCTTTCCAATCCAGACGAACCCGGTCGCGAGAACGTGGCGCTGCTCGGTCCGACCCCGGTGGAGAAACTGTCCATTTTCGAATTTGTCCTCGCAGCTAAGATGATACTGCGCGAGCACTTCCGCGTAAGTCTTGAGCTCTCCTGGACTGACGGGCCGCCCTGTGAGGCGATCGAAGACTTTCGCGAGCGCCCGCGCCGGACTGGTGTTGTAAGGTGCGATCGGTGCAATTGTAACCGCGCCGCCAATCGGGCTGCGTCGGGCGGCCGCTCAACTTAGTCGTTAGTTCGCGCAAGAATCCGGTGCGGTCGCTTGACGACGGTGTACGAATGTACATACGATCGGCGCCATGGACGGGTATGAGTGGGACCCCGCCAAGGCGGCAGCGAACCTCAAGAAGCATAAGGTGCGCTTTGCCGATGCGGCACTCACTCACGCTCGAGGACCCGCGTGCGCTCGTCGTGACCGATCCTGACGCGAGTGGCGAGGAGCGCTTCATCTGCCTCGGCGCTGATCCCGAGGGGCGAGTGCTTGTGAGGGTTTTTGCGCATCGCGGTAAAACATTCGCATCATTTCGTCTCGACGAGCCAGTGTCGCGGAACGTCGGAGCTACGACCAATCCTAATGCGAAAACAGTACGATTTCTCGAAAGGAAAGCGTGGGCCAGCGGTGCGCGTGCCGAAGGGCAAGACGCGAATTACGATTCGCATCGACGACGATGTGCTCGAATGGTTCAAGCGCCAGGCGGACAAGGCTGGTGGGGGCAACTACCAGTCATTGATTAACACGGCACTTCGTGAGCACATTCAGCATAGCGCCGAGCCGCTCGAGGCAACGTTACGTCGCGTCTTGCGCGAGGAACTCAGGAGCGCGAACTAACGTTCGTCGGAGCGGACCGTGAACGGTAGGTGGCAGCGGCGCGAGTGCAAAGACATTATCGCTCTCGCGCCGCCTATTGAGCCGTGTTGGGCGGCCGCTCAACTTAGTCGTTAGACGGCACGAAGCGTCGTCGCTCAGCGCCCTGTGTTCGCCGCCCCGGCCGACCCGCTTGAGCGCCAAGCTAATGCGACCATTCCTTATCATATCCTCGTGTGTCAGCGTGGCGGGCTGCGCCAGTAATTTCTCTGCGGCCCTAGCCGGAATGATGACCCCGGGCCCGAGGGGTCCCGTCTCGGACATTCGCGTACGGAACGCGTCGAGCGCCACAGCTCATTGGGCGAGCTAACGCCGGAGCAGTTTGCGTGGAATGCCTTGTCGACTACAACAACTCGGAAGGACTATGCACATGACACGGCTAGCAACCGCAGCAATCGTACTATCGTTGGCGGCGATCTCAGCCGCTCAGGCGCAAACAAAGTTGGATGAGGAGGCGGTTCACAACCTGCCACAAGCTTTCTCTGCGGCCTTTAACAAGCATGACGGCCACCAGCTGGCGCAGATAATGGCCGACGACATAGATTTCGTGGTGGTCGGCGCCACGTGGCTACATGGAAAGTCAGACTTTGAGAGATATCACACGCGCTTGCTCAATGGGCGCTTTCACGGCATAAAGTTTGAAGTGCTACAGGTTGCTGTGCGCTTTCTGCGTCCGGACATCGCGATAGTTCGCTACAGTTGGACGGCGACTGGTGACAAGAACCCGGATGGCACAGCGCGCAAGCGGCGGTATGGAATGATGACGATGGTCGCTGAAAAGCAGTCCGGCAGTTGGCTTGTGGTCGCCTCACAGAATGACAACTCCTTCCCTGGCTTGCCGCCGGAATTCGAAGGAATCACCTCGCCAATGCCGATGCCTGACCAAGTCGGTCCCCAGCCCCCCAACCCATGAGTGTTGTGATTTGTGGAAATGCATTCCTCGTCCAAACGTATTGAATGTCGGGCAGCGTTCTTTCGGGCAAACGGACGCGGAGCCTCTCCCGCCCTTCGGGCGCGAGACTACACTGTGGGGGGGCCATTGATGAGGACCCAAGGGATGAATTATCAACCGCGGACTCTAGCTCCGGGCTGTACTAAAACGGGGAGCACCTCACGGCCGCTCAAGTCGGATCGTAGACCGTCAGAAAGTGTTCTCCCTAGCGTCACCATTGCTCCAGCGCTAACGGACAAGCTCGGAGGTCAGGCGAGATGATGACGGGTTCCTGTCACTGTGCCCGAATCACATGGCAGTACGCGGGTCAACCTGAGAGGGCAACTTCCTGCAATTGCACGGTGTGCCGTCGTTATGGCGTGCTATGGATTTACGGCTATGAGGGGGAGTCCATCTGGGTCACCGGCGACACTAGCTACTACGTACGGGGGAAAGACCTCGAGTTTCATTTCTGCCCTGTATGTGGTTGCGTCACACATTGGCGGGCGATTCGGAAGGGGGATGACGGGCGCCGTCGCGTGGCGGTGAATGTTCGCCTCGCTCAGCCTGAGGCAGTGGCGCACATCCCAGTCCGTCACTTCGATGGCCTAAGTACTTTCGAAGACCTACCCCGCGACGGCCGTTGCGTTTCGGACTATTTGGGTTAGCGTGGTGGCGATTACACTCGTCGGTTTACTGGGATCTGGCTGACGAAGGGACCACAGTGCCGTGGTAAGCGCCTATCCGATATTGTTCGTACTCGCAGGTTTTGCGGCGTCGACACTGTTCTATCGGCAGGCGGTGTCAATCATGCCTGCACAGGCGAAGGGGGCCCCGGTCGATGCATCTTCCCGTACGAATATGCTCAGTCTTCTTGTGATAGCCCTATTCGTCGCATTGCTGCTGTGGCGCCCCCTGTTCGGGTGGATATTCTTGGCGTGTGCCTACGTCTGCCTCGGTGCTCGCTCGGTACTTCGACTGCGAGGACTGAACCTACCCGCGCGAGCGGGACGGTGGGTCCTCGTGGGTAACTGGGCTGCCGTCGTGAGCATCGTGCTCTGCGCGCTCATATTCGCTCGGAGAGCACTACGGTGACGACATCTAGCCCTTCCAACCTCCCTCGGAAGCGCTGAGCGGGGCGCAGAGAGTTCTCGCATGGGGGAAACACCTCGGTACTGGTTTGCGGCTAAGCGCTACGGTTGGGGTTGGGGACTGCCACTGACCTGGCAGGGCTGGGTGGTATACATCGTCTGGTTTGGCGCGGTCTTCGGCGGACTCGCAGCACTTGGGTGGCGCCGGATGCTTGTACCTCACCTCCTATTTGTGATGGCAATGGTTGGGCTACTGCTGGCGATCTGCTACTGGAAGGGCGAACCGCCGCGTTGGCGCTGGGGGGATTGACGGGCGGGATGGAGTCTCAGACAGATGCGCGTGTGCCACGGCGCTTGTACACTCGCTGTTGCGGAGCGGGGTCACGGGCGGCCCTCCAATTCTGTTCGAAGGCAGGTGGAAACTGATGAGGCTGTCTGACCTTTTCGCACAACTCGAGGCGGCGGGCGACGTCCTTTCCTTCGCGGTGTACCTGGCGGCGCCCGACAAGGATGGTACCGATGTGGACTTGGCCTCGGTGGGTCGTGTCGAGGTCGATCACGACAGCGGGGTCGCTCGGATCTACCCTGCGTCGACTGCGACCGACCCTGATTCCGTGGAGCCGGAGCCCTACTTGGGTATGGTCTTGTCGCAGCTCCCAACGGAGGCGGTGGATGAAGACGACCTGCGGCTCGAGGCCGAAGTTCCGCTGCTGCGGGACGAGGCGAACGACGACCAAACGAGTCTCGTGGAACTTGCTGCTGTCCACATCGGCAAGGATTCTGAGGAAGTGTGGCTCCTCGTTCAGCCGCCCGAGGCGTTCGCGGCCGGTCTGCTGCCCACATGACTTTGATCGGCTCGTAGCGCGATCGCATGGCGGGTCGACCGCGCGACTCGGACGCTAGCGCATGGTGGATCGCAGCGCGTCGCTTACCATCCGCGCCGTCGATCGGGGCGACCGGTCTCAGTGGCAAGTGCTCTGGGACGGTTACAACGCGTTCTATGGCCGCAGCGGACCCACTGCGCTCGATCCTGCGATCACGGAGCTTACCTGGGTGCGCTTCCTTGACCCCGCAGAGCCGGTGCACTGTCTGGTCGCTGTCGATCGAGACCAGGTCGTGGGTCTCGCCCATTACCTGTTCCACAGGAGCACGACTCGCGCGTCGGACGTCTGTTATCTACAGGATCTGTTCACTCTGGAGTCGTCTCGCGGAAGGGGCGTCGGTCGCAGATTGATCGATGCCGTTGCAGAGGCGGCGCGCCGCGTGGGGAGTACCCGGGTCTACTGGCAAACCAAGCTCGACAATCGCACCGCACGCGCGCTCTACGACAAGGTGGCCGCGCATGCCGGGTTCATCGTCTATGTCCGGGAGGTAGAATAGTCGCGTTCTATGTAGCACGCCTTGGTCATCTGCCAGCTCATTGTCGTGATCTTTGTGGCGCTTCACGACTGGGTGCCGTTGGGGAGCCTCAACAACCTGGCCGGGGTGGCTTGTGGGGCACCTACCTGGCATGCGCCCACGGCATCCTGCGGGCCTGGTGGATCCCGTATCTGGGCAGCCCGGACCCCATCCGTGCGAAGCGCTACAGCATGCGCTTCGCAGGGACCCACGGGTTCTTACCAGCACGAAACAGCGTGCGGCCAGACACGCTCCACGTTGCTTTTCACTCGCTGGTCGCGACAATATTGATCCTGCTCGCGTTCGTGAGTTTCCTGCACTGATCCGTTCATGAGCCATCCCATCTCGATGGCGATGCCGCATGAAAGGCGAGGCCGCATGAGAGCTCGTGTTGTCGTAGCGCTCATGGCAAAGGAGGACGCCGCGGAATTCGTCGCCGCGGCAGCCGCGAGCAGGCGGCTGCACGCTCAGTGGGTAAGCCCTCCGTTGACGGTGGCGGCGTACCGGGCGAAGCTCAAGCACATGCAGGCTCCCGACCACTTCGGATTCACCATTCGGCGGCTGGATACGGGTGCACTTGCCGGCTATGCTGAAATCACGAACATCGTGCGCGGTATGTTCCTCAGTGGGTATCTTGGCTACTACGCCTTCTCGGGACACGAATGCCGGGGCTTCATGACCGACGGCCTCAAGCAGGTGACGCGATACGGGTTCTCGAAGCTGGGTCTGCACCGACTGGAGGCAAACATCCAGCCCGAGAATCAGCCATCCATTGCCCTCGTTCGCGCGTGTGGATTCAGGCAGGAGGGCTACTCGCCTCGCTACCTCAAGATCTGGGGGCAGTGGCGGGATCATGAGCGCTGGGCGATTCTCGCCGATGGCTGACGAACGCGGGCGCTAGGGTCCTGCACCTGCCCGTGATGCCGGTGGCATTTCAGGAGGTACCGCGCGTGCGGGTGAGCGCCCTGTTCGTCTGCGTCTTGGTCGCGCTCTCCGCGCGCGCAGACGATGCACCGCGCTGGGCCGAGTATTTCAAGGTCTTTGCGGCCGTCAGGAACGAGACCGTGGAATCGATCATCGCGCAAGCCGACGCCGCGCTTGCGCCCATCGGCTTTCGTCGCGATTCGGAAGGCACGACTTACCCCGGCAACTCGCTACCCGGGATCTTTGCTTCCTACGGGGCGAACGGCTCGGCGCGCGCACAGATCCTGCAGGCGTCGAGCCCGGACTGCCTCGTGTTCTCTGCCACGAACCGCGATCGGGGTAAGATCGGTCTCGCTGCCCGGGCGGGCGCCGCCATCGAGGCGCGATTCCGGGCGGCATTCGGACCGAACGTCAAGTTCTACACGGATGCGAAGTGTACGCTCGCGCTCTGACCTTCGTTGGGGCAGCGCATTGCGCCATCCGGTTGCGAACGGGTTTGGAACGTTCGGTGTTCATCCATCGAGACCTTCGGAAAGAGGCTTATGGCCAAGGCATACTGGATTTCCGTGTATCGTTCGATCCGTGACGAAAACGCCCTCGCGGCATACGCCAAGCTTGCTGGGCCGGCACTTCAAGCAGCGGGTGGTCGCTTCCTGGCCCGCGGATTACCGGCACGTTTTTACGAGGGCGGCGCCAATCAGCGCACCGTCCTCATCGAGTTCGACAGCGTGGCGAAGGCCATCGCCGCACACGATAGTGCGGCGTACCAGAAAGCACTGCAGGCGCTCGGAAACGGCGTCGACCGTGACATGCGCATCGTAGAGGGCATCGAATGACGCTCGGCAAAGGGAGCCTGTCTCACGTATTGCCTGACGGCTAGCGTTCCCTGGTGTGCGCTCGGCGACAGGCCCCGTGAGCATCTCCGCTGCGTTCCCCATCGTCGAAGCCCATCGCGTGCAGCTGCGGAAGGTCGAGCTGTCCGACGCTCCATTCTTTCTGGGGCTGCTCAACGATCCCTCGTGGATTTCGAACATCGGCGACCGCGGGGTTCGCTCCGAGGCCGATGCGGAGAGCTACATCAGGGACAAGATCTGGACCCAGTACGGCGCGTACGGATACGGCATGTACCTCGTGGAGCTCAAATCGACGACCGCTCCGATCGGAATCTGTGGGCTCGTCAAGCGCGCTTACCTTTCCGCCCCGGACCTGGGCTTCGCGCTCTTGCCGGATTACACGGGGCAGGGTTACGCGACGGAGGCTGCGCGCAGCTTGATCTCACACGTAAGAGCCAGCTTGGGCATCGGCAAGCTGTACGCGATCGCCAAGCGCGGCAATGATCGATCCACCCGAGTCCTTGACAGGCTCGGGTTTCGCCATGAAGGGCCTTGCCTGACCGAACAGGGTGTGGAAGTCGAACTTTACGCGTCGATCTGATCTTCCTCGGGGGCCTTGATGGTCAGCACGAGAACCGCTTTGGGCTCGCGACCCCGTACGGGCCGCGCCGCACGGCGCCGCCGCCCGGACTCCGTCACGAGCGTCGCATCGCCGATGCTCACCGCGACCTGCCATTGCGGTGCCGTGAAGATTCGCGTCGAACGAGCGCCCGGCACGGTGACGCGCTGCAACTGCTCGCTCTGCCGTCGCTACGGGGCGTTGTGGGCCTACTACGGGGCCGGCGCGGTCGCGATCGAGGCGCCGAAGGACGGCCTCGCGCGTTACTCCTGGCGGCGCAAGGTGCGAGCCTATTTCCGATGCCGCCGATGCGGCTGCGTCACCCATTACAAGTACAGAAGGAAGTGGGGCAGCGGTACCGTCGGAATCAACGCGACCAATTTCGAGCCCGAGGTGCTCGAGGGAGTGCGCATCCGCAAGCTCGACGGCGCACGCACGTGGACGTGGAGATACGAGGAGTGAATCAGGGGAGCGCGTGCAGCGTCGTGTTGAAAAGGTTCGGATCCTCGAACGCGGTCCGGTCCCCGGGCTCCAGGCCCTTGAGCGGCTGCAGTCGCCCCGAGAGGGGCTTGTGCCACTTCCATGCGAGCGAGGCAACATCGCCGAGAATGCGCGCGATCTGAGCCTCGCTGATGTCGCCGGGGTAGGGCACCGTGTCGAGACCCGTGCCGCAGACCGCCGAGTAGGCGAGGAGCGAATCCGTGTCGTAGGCGCCCTCGGCCCAGCGCCGAGCGAGTACCTTGTCCTCCATCACGGGAACCATGAGCCCGGAGTATCCGATCTGCTTGACGGGGACCGCCTTGACGGCCGTGGTGATGGCGAGCGCGGCCGTGAGGGTTCCACTTGATCCGAATCTCGACCCGGTGTAGGTCTCGATCGCGCGGCCAATCGAGACATCGCCGAGCGGTGCGGGCGTCGGATCGACGCCCATGAAGGTCCAGCCGCTCGATGCGGAGATGCGCATCCCGACCGACTCCGCAACCTTCGAGTGAACCGTCAATTGCCTCGTCAACTCGGCAACTGAGCGAGCGAAGTCCCCATGCGTGCGGGAGAACACCTCCTGCACGATGCCAGCACCCTCGAAGCCGATCGAGAATCGTCTGCCCGAGCCCGTGTGATATGCACCCGGGAAGAACGGACCGTAGGGCTTGAGCATCGCGGTGGCGGCGAAGTTGAAATTGCCCTCGCTGTGGGGGCTGTGATCGGCGACATAGTGCACCAGCGCAGCGCTTTCGCGGATCACCTTCCAGTGAATGCCGTCGTCGCCCGCGATGATCGCACTCGCGTTGAGGTGTGTGAGCGTCGCGAGCGCCCGCGCGAGCAGGTGCATGGTGCGCGGATCATCGGAGTCGCGCAGCATGGCCGGGCCGACATCGAGCGCGAAGTGGTCCTTCGCCGAGAGCTCATCGAGCGCTTTGAGGAAGGCGAGGGCCTCGGAGTCGGACTGCCCTCCGATGAGCTCGGCGAGCGGCTGGGTGACGATGCGCACCGTCTCGACCTGGTAGCCCCTGGTCTCGAATTCGCGCCTCGCTGCCCCGAGCAACGCGAGCGCCTCGGCAATCTGCTGCCTGTAGCTCGGGCGCTCGAGGCGCACGAAGGTCGTGATCGCCCGGACCTTGGGTTTCGAATCGGGCTGGGCATGCACCGAGGCAACCGAGGCCAGGGCGAGCAGCAGCGCGCCGACGAATCCCCACCCCATGCGATTCATACCGATCCTCCGCGGCCGATCGTACTCTCGGCGGGCACCCGGTGTCCCCGGTGAGCTAAGATCGCGTCTCGAGCATGGACACTGCGGCCACCCGATACTCCTTTCACGACAAGGCTCGCGACTACGCACATCTTGCGGAGGCGCTCGCGAGTCTGCTTGCCGGCGAGCCGGATCTCACGGCGAATGCGGCGAATACGGCGGCGCTGATCTTCGATGCATTGCCCGACATCAACTGGGCTGGATTTTACTTCCTGAAGCGGGGCGAGCTGCTCGTCGGCCCCTTCCAGGGCAAGCCCGCGTGCACGCGAATTCCCATCGCAAAGGGGGTTTGCGGCACGGCGGCCGCGCAGCGCAAGACCATTATCGTGCCGGACGTGCACGAGTTTCCCGGCCACATCGCGTGCGATACCGCGTCGCGGTCGGAGATCGTGGTTCCGCTCATCCTGGACGAGCGTCTCCTGGGGGTACTCGATATCGACAGCCCCAAGGTGGCGCGATTCGACGCGCTCGATGCGCGGGGCCTCGAGCAGTTGGCGGCCGTATTCGTGTCGGCCGTCAGGGCAAGCTCAATGCAATGAGCTCCCCCGGTACGTCCTTCGCGCCCACCGCGAGGACGATGTACTGGCGGCCGTCGATCTCGTACGTCATCGGGACACCGGATTGATTGGCGGGGAGCGTGAGCTCATGAACGATGGCGCCGGTTGCCTTGTCGTACGCGAAGAACTTGTTTCCGCCGCCTCCCGCCCGGTAGAGGCCGCTGCCTTCGCCTCCGAAGAGCAGGGTCTTCGTCACGAGGAGGCCCACCTGATCGAACGAGCCGGTGCGCGGCAGGGCGATGCCGGCGAGTGCCGAATTGTTGCGTGCCCAATCCGGCGTGTCGGTGTTCGGAATCATCCACACGTGCGCGGCCGTGTTGAGGTTGATGGCCGTGATGCGCCCCCACGGCGGCTTGATGAGCGGTAGGCCGTCGGGGCCGCCGAGCGAGCCGTGCGGAAAGCCCTCGCCGTACGCGCCGATGTAGGGCAGCTTCGAGATCTTCGGGTCCTGGCGCAGGCCGACCGGACAGACCGATGAGATGGAGCTCACGTACAGAATGCCGGTTTCCGGATCGACCGCCGCGCCCTGCCAGTTCGCGCCGCCGGAAAGGCAGGGACGCAGGAGCGAGCCGAGATGCTCTCCCTCGACGACCGACGGAGGCACGTAGGGCGGGCCGAAGCGATAATGGCTGACGATCTCGAGCGCCTGGCTCCTCAGCGGCGGTGTGAAGTCGATCAGGTCCGCGCGCTTGAGACCTTGCGGCTCGATGGGCACAGGCTTCGTGGGAAAGGGCTGGGTGCTCGCGGTCTCCTCGCCCGGCACGTCGGTCTGCGGGACGCGTCGCTCCTCGATGGGCCAGACCGGCTTGCCGTTCAGCCGATTGAAGACGAAGACCAGACCCATCTTGGTCACCTGCACCACCGCCGGAATCTTCTCCCGTCCAACCTTGATGTCGGCGAGCACCGGAGGCGCGGGCAGGTCGTAATCCCAGAGATCGTGATGAATGATCTGGTAGTACCAGATGCGCTTGCCGGTCTTCGCATCAAGGCAGACGAGCGAATCGGCGAACAGGTTGTCGCCCTTGCGCTCAGCGCCATAGAAATCCGAGTTGGGCGGCGCAATCGGGACGTAGACGTACCCGCGCGCCACATCGGCGGAAAAGGGCGTCCACGATCCGGCATTCCCGCTCCACTGCCAGCTCTCGTCGCGCCAGGTGCGCGTGCCAAATTCCCCCGCCTGCGGAACCGTGTGAAACGTCCACTGCAGAGCGCCCGTGCGAGCGTCGTAGCCACGGATCCAGCCCGGAACCGCAAACTTCGATTCGGGCGCACCGCTTGCGGCGAACGCGGCACCCACGACGACGACACTCCCGACGACGAGGGGTGGGGAGCTCGAGCCCGGCGGGCTCCTCGGCAGCTCGCTCACCCGCGGCAACCCTGCCTCGAGGTCGACCATGCCGCGTTCGCCGAACGTCGGCACCGGCAGGCCGGTGCGCGCATCGAGCGCGACGAGCCTGAAGCCCGGTGTGACCGTGAAGATGCGGGTGGGCTCTCCCGGCGCATCGCTCCGCCAGAGCGCGACGCCGCGGCCGGAGTTCCTGCGGGGCGCCAGCGCGCCGCGCGCACCCTCATCCGGGCGATACAGCCAGAGCGTCTCGCCGGTCGTCGCATCGATCGCGACCACGTCCCGGCGCAGACCCGCGCTCACGTACAGGACACCGTCTGCCATGAGGGGAGTTGCGCGAAAGTAGAACTCCGGCGCCGGCCCGAAGTTATCGGACTTCCAGCGCCACGCGATGCGCAGCTTCCCGACGTTGTCGCGATCGATCTGATCGAGGGGCGAGTAACTGCTGCTCGCAAGGTCCCCGCGGTTGTACAACCACTCCGTGAAGCCCTGTTGCCCACCGTGCCTGTTCGCGGTGCCCGCAGCCAAGTCACCACCCGGCCACCCGTTCGCCCGCCGGATGTGGGCAACCGCGGCCGCGTACTCCGAAGGACTCAGCGACCCTGGATTCGTGGGGGGCATGGTGCGGCGGATGAACCGCGCGAGCTCCTCCGGGGCAAGGGAAGACCAGTGCCGCTGGAAGGCGCTCCCGATGAGCGCCGGACCGGTCTCGCCACCTCGCAGCTCCGCTCCGTGACAGCCCGCGCAGCTGCGCAGGTACGCATCGTCCACATCGGCGGCGTGCGTCTGCATCGCTGCCCAAGCGATCGAGGCAAGCACGGCGCAGGCCGCAGGGGGTTTCCGGAGGGCTCGAAGCATCGCGATGCGATCATAAGGCGTGCCGTCGGTGCCGGGTATGGCAACGGGCTCGAGCCTCCCCCGCCCTGCACTGTGAACTCGATCACGGACCGCTGCGCAAACGGCTCGCCTTCCGGACCGGGGCGCGACCCGCGCAACACCCCCGGCTGTGACACCGGTCGTCGGTCCAAGCCCGCGGCCGGAGGACAATGACGGGTGGAGGATCATGGCGAGATGGCAACCGGCGGCCAAACAACGGTCATTCGACGCGTCCTTGAGCGACGAGCCGAGAAAGCCCGGCCGACCGCGGAGGGCACCACGGCGACGATCGCCGTCATGGTGCGGGTGCTGCCTCCCCCGAAGGCGCTGCTCTTCTTCTCGGATCCCGTCCTGCGCGAACAGATGGAAGGGCACATCACCTCGGATGTGCTCGAGGTGCTGTCGATCGGCGATGAGCACGAGGCGTTGCGGCAGTTCAACACGGACTTCCGCCCCGTCGTCCTGACCGACAGCCTGGAGCTCGTGCGCAAGCTGCGGGGACGCCCCGGGACACGCGCGCCCTTCATCGTCTGCGTGACCGAGCTCGACGACTCCGCCGAGCGCGAGGCGGCCCTCATTGCCGGAGCCGATGACTGTGTCGGGCGGCGAGCGAGCACCCGGGAGTGGGATGCGCGCATCGGGGCTGCGCGCAGGATCGCGGAGCTCGAGACGGTGCTGCGCGTCACGATGGAGGAGAATCGCAAGCTCTCCGCCGTCGATGACCTTACCCGCACGGCGAGCCGGCGCTTCTTCGGCAAGCACTTCCCGCGCGAGGTGGAGCGGGCCGCTCGGTACGGGCGTGCTCTGTCGCTCATTCTGTGCGACATCGATCACTTCAAACAGATCAACGACACGCTCGGCCATCCGGCCGGGGATCAGATCCTCAGGCAGTTCGGTCAGCGGTTGCAGCAGGCGCTGCGTCGCGGGGTGGACTGGGTAGCACGAATCGGCGGCGAGGAGTTCGCGGTCGTGATTCCCGAGACGGGCTACGAAGCCGCGGTGGAGGTGAACCGCAAACTCCGCGCCGCGGTGGCTCAGACCGCCTTCAAGGTCGGCAACAAGACTTTTCAGGTGACTGCGAGCTTCGGGCTGTGCGGTGTCGACCGCGTCCCCGTCGGTGAGCGGCGCCTCGCCGAGCGCATCCTCAAGATCGCGGACGAGGCACTGTACCGAAGCAAGAAGGAAGGCCGCAACCGCGTCACCGCGACGCTGCTCAAAGCGCGGTCGAGCGATCCGGACAGTGCTGCGGCGCCGACGCCCGCGCGTGACGTTCCGCGTCCGAAGCCTGCGCCAGCGCAGGGGGCCAACCGGCCTGCCGCGCGCACGCCGAGCCCGGCGAGCACGGACGATGAGGCCCTGCCCGATCCTACTCGGGTCGTGCGCCTGAACAGATCCTGAAGCGCGAGGCTTTGGGCCTCCCACCGATCGGCTCCATAATGGCCGCCGTTTGAAGGGCGGGGCGACCCTCAGCCCCTCCCGAAAATCCAACAAGGCCAAGTCGTCGGAGGAATCTCATGAAGAAGATCATTGGCGCACTCAGCGCCGCAGTGCTGTGCAGCCTCTCGGGCACCGCCCTCGCGAGCTACGCGGACGATCGTGCAGAGATCGAGAACCTGTCGAACCGCTACATGATCGCGGTCGACTCCGGGGATATCGACACGGTGATGGCAACCTGGGCGGACGACGGCGTGCTCGAATGGGCAGGGGGAATCGAGCGGGGCAAGGCCGCGATCCGCAAAGCCATGTCCAACTTCGGCGGCGCACGGATCAAGCTTCCCTCCGGGGCGACCACGCGCCAGCGCACGGTGCACATGATCATCAATCACGTCATCGACGTTCACGGCGACACGGCGAAGACCGTCGCCTACTGGTTCAACATCACCAACAACACGCCGCAGAAGGACGTGCAGCTCATGTATTTCGGCCACTACGAGGACGAGCTCGTGAAGCGCAACGGCCACTGGCTCTTCAAGGTGCGCAAGGTCTACAACGAGTCGTTGCCGAACAGGCTGCTCTTTTACCCGGGACTCGGTGAGAAGGACCCGCGGGAGAAAGTCCCTACCGCCCCGTGACGGAGGCGATCCAGTCCGAAAGGGCGCCGGTGAGCTCGGCGATCACCTGACCGTCGGTGCGTCCCGAAAGGGCGCGCACGTGAAAGGAGTGGTCGGCGTCCGCGATCACCTGCAACGTGGCGCGCGCGCCGAGCCGTTCCATCAGGGGCTCGACCAAGCGCAGCTCGGCGAGCTCGTCGCGGGTTCCCTGCAGAAACAGCATGGGAATGGCGATCTCGAACAGGTGCCGCGCGCGGTCCTCGGAGGGACGGTGAGCGGGGTGGAGCGGAAATGGCAGGAAGGCGAGCCCCTTGACGCCCGGTAGGGGGGAGCGTGCCTGTGCCTGCGAGCTCATGCGGCCGCCGAAGGATCGGCCACCCGCGATGAGCGGCAGGCCGCCTGTCACTCGCGCCGCTTCGGCAACCGCTGCACGAACGGTCGCGTGACAGAGCGCGGGCGGGTCTGGTCTGCGAGAGCCGGCCTCGAGGTACGGAAACTGAAAACGCAGGCTCGCGATGCCGGACTCGGCCAACCCGCCGGCGATGGCCTCCATGAATGGGTGGGCCATGCCAGCTCCGGCCCCGTGCGCGAATACGAAGCAGACGCGTGCGGCGGGGGGGAGCATGAGAAGGCCGGAGACCCGATGCGACTCGTTGACGGCGATCGTCGTGGGCGCGGCGGTCATATTTCGATGCTACTCCAGGCGTACGGCTGAAATTCTGTGAACGTGTTCCGCCTGGGCTCCGTCATCCGAGGCTGCGATCGCGCGTTGGCCGGGTAGTGTCGGTCGTGAGCCGGCGGCTTGCTGGATTGCAAGAGGCGCAGATGTCTCGCTCGAGGTGCAGTTGGGGATGGTGTTGCTCGGTCCTGCTCGGCACGCTCGCCGGGCATGCTCACGCGGATGCACTCTCGGCCGTGCAGATCCTGCGGGAAGGTGGCTGCGGAGGCATCGTGCCCGCCGCTCGCCCGCTGCTCCGCAACTCGCTGCTCGACTGGACGGCGGAACAATGGGCGCAGGGACGCTCGCTACTCTCCGCGGCGCAGCGCAGCGGCTACTCCGCGAAGTCGACCGCGGGGTGGCACGTGACGGGCCCGGACTCCTCGCTCGTTCAGCTGCTGCGGCGCTCGGAGTGCCGCAAGATCGCAAACCCTGCACTACGCGATATCGGCCTCTACCGACGCGGGCAGGATACCTGGGTCGTCCTCGCCTCGAGCTATACGGCTACCACGGGGTTGCAGGCGACCTTGGGCTCACAGCCGACGTTCGGATCTCAGGCCGCCTTTGCATCTCCAAGGCTCGCGACCCGCGCGCTGCAGCTCGTCAACGACGTACGGGCGCGCGGCACTACTTGTGGAACACGATACTTCGGACCGGCTCCGCCGCTCACGCTCTCCGCGACGCTTGGGGGCGTTGCGCTCGGACATGCGACCGACATGGCCGAGCACAATTATTTCGAACACGTGGATCTCTCGGGTCAATCTCCCGCGGATCGGGTGCGTGCGGTCGGCTACCGCGAGACGCTCGTCGGGGAGAACATCGCCTACGGGCCCGAATCGGTCGAAGAGGTCGTGAAGGGCTGGCTCGGCAGTCCCGGGCACTGTGAGAACATCATGGACCCGAGATTCGCCGAGATGGGCATCGGCTATGCAGCCGGCGAGGGTGAGCGGCGCGGCTTGTACTGGGACCAGCTCCTCGCGGCGCCTCGCAGCTGATAGCGCCAACGAGGCCAACGGACCGCGTGCAGGGCGGCGACGTGGTATCGCACCAGGGCGCGCGCGGAACACCGCGGCAGAATGCGGTACCATCCCGCTCCTATGCCATCGCGCGCACCGTTCATTGGCGCCGCTGCGCTGACCTGCGCGGCGGCAGCTGCGATGGCGCAGGCGCAGGATTCCCGCTCACCCGCCCCGTCCGTGCAGTATCGAGTGACCAAGGAGGTCTCGCTTGGTGCGCCAGATCGCTGGGACTACGTCGTCTACGATGCGCCCTCGCACCGGGTGTATGTCGCGCACGGTGATCGCGTCACGGTGGTGAACGGGCGCGATGGGGCGATCGTCGGGCAAGTCGAAAGCCTGCCCGGCGGCACGCACGGCATTGCGATCTCGCATGCGGCCGGCCTCGGCTATACGGACGATGGCGAGCATGGGCAGGCGGCGGCCTTCAGCTTGCGCACACTCAAGATCGTCAAGCGGCTCAAAGCCGAGGACGATGCCGACGCCGTTGCGATCGATCCGACGAGTGGCCATGTGTTCGTGGTGGACGGAGATCCGGGCCTGCTTACGGTCATCGATCCCCGCAGGGACCGCGTCGTTGCAACCGTGCAGGTCGGCAGCAAGCTCGAATACGCTGTTGCCGGCCACAACGGGAAGCTCTACGTGAACGGCGTCGCGCGGCGCGTGATCTATCGCATCGACACCGCGAGCAACGAGGTGGACGCGACGTGGCCCATTCCCGACTGCGAGGCCCCGCACGGACTCGCGATCGATACCGCGACCCATCGGCTGTTCTCGAGCTGCGAGAATCAACGCCTGGTGATCGTCAATGCGGAGAGCGGTGCGACGGTCGCGACTGTGCCGATCGGGCGTGGAACTGATGCCGCGACATTCGATCCGAGGCGCGAGCTCATCTTCAGCTCCAATGGTGTCGATGGCACGATCTCGGCCATTCGCGAGGTGAGTGCCGAGAGCTTCGTGCCCGCCGGCACGATCAAGACCATGCTGTCGGGGCGTACGATGGCGGTCGACCCGGTGAGCGGAAGGCTCTACGTGGCGGCCGCCGAGCTCGATTCTGCCGCCATGGCTCAATATCAGGCGGCGCGGGCCGCGGGACGACGAGTACGCCCACCCTTGGTCCCCGGCTCGCTCACGTTGCTGTTTCTCGATCCGCCTCCGTAGCCCCGAGCAGCCGGGGCGGCTGCGTGGGCTCAAACTCCGGCGAGCGGGCATCCTTCGCCCGGAGCGGAATCCGGATGGTCACGCACAATCCCGGTGCGGCGTCGGTGAGCTCGATCGTGTACCCATGGAGCTTCGCGATCGCTGCGACCAGCGACAAACCGAGTCCGTGGCCCGGCGTGTTCCTGCTTCTCTCGAGCCGGTAGAGCCGATCGAACACGCGCTCGCGCTCCCCTGCCGGGATGCCGGGGCCGGAGTCCATGACCCGCAGGAACGCCTCGCCACCGGCGCTGGCGCACTCGAGGCGAATCGCTGCGCCGGCGCCTGCATGCCGGATCGCGTTCTCGATGAGATTCGCGAGCAGCTGCATCAGAAGGGTCTCGTCGGCATGCACGTCGGGCGTCTCACCCAGATCCACGCGCAGGGTCTGGTGCCCGTCCTCGATCACCGGTGCATAAAGCTCCGCTACGCGCTGCAGGAGCTGCGGCAGGGCGACGCGCGCGAAGCTCGCGCGCCGCATTCCGGACTCGATCTGTGAAATGCGCAGCAGCGCCGAGAACACTGCGAGGATGGCGTCGCATTCGCCGAGGGCATGCTCGACCACGCGCTCGTAGTCGGCGATGGTCGCGCTCTTGCCGCGCACGGACTCGAGCCGCTGACGCAGCCGCGTGAGCGGCGTACGCAGGTCATGCGCGATATCGCTCGAGACCTGTCGCAGGCTCTCCATGAGCGCGGCGATGCGATCGAGCATCTCGTTGATGGTCGCTGCCAGGCGATCGAGCTGCGTCTGCGAAGGGCCGACGGGAATGCGGTCGCCGAAGCGCCCGGCGACTACCGCGCGGCAGGTGCGGGTGATCGCATCGATGCGCCTGAGGAATCCAGCGCTCAACAAAGCGCCGCTCGCGAGGGCGAGCAGCACCGTCGCGCCGATGATCCAGGCGAATGCGCCGAGGATGCGCTCGCGCGTGGCGACGAGCGGCCGCGTGTCTTCGCCGACGAAGAGGTAGCTACCGTCGGGAAGCAAGCGACCCTCCCCGAGCGCCACGTCGGTGCGCCGCTGCCCAGCGTTGCGAGCAAGCGCATGCTTGCCGCTGGCGACCGGCAGCACTGCTACCTCGAAGAACCCGGTCTTCGGCGGCATCGCCGCGAGGTTGCCCGCGAGCCAGCGTCCGTTTGGGCTCTGGAGCAGATAGCGTCCCGAGAGGCCCGGGACGGCGCTCAGCTGCTCAACGACCTCGATCGCCTCGGCGCGTCCCTCGCTGCGATAGCCGCTGAGGACCGCGCCCGCGCCGGCGTCGATGACATCGTGCACCTCGGCGCGCATCGCCCGGTCGGCGATCCAGTAAGCCGTCGCGCTGAGGAGCAGCGCCGACACCGCGAACAAGCCGGTGAGCAGCGCGGCGAGCTGCGAGCTCTCGTTCATGAGGCGCTTAAGGCTGAGCAATGAACATGTACCCCGAGCCGCGAATGGTGCGGATGTATTCGGTCGAGGCGCCGGAGGAGGCGCCCTGGGCGAGCTTCGATCGCAGCCGACTGATGTGGCTCTCGACGACGCTCGTCTGAGGATCGAAGTGAATGTCCCACACCTGCTCGAGCAGCATGCGGCGAGTGACGACGCTCCCCGCGTTGCGCAGCAGGTACTCGAGGAGTCTGTACTCCTGCGGCAGCAGCGCGATCTCTGCGCCGGCGCGCATGACGCGGCGTCGAATCAGATCGAGCTCGATGTCCCCTGCGCGCAGACGGGTCTGCGCGTCGGCCTCGCTCGCGCGCCGGGCGAGCGCCCGCACGCGTGCGAGGAGCTCGACCAGAAAGAAAGGCTTGATCAGATAATCATCGCCACCAGCTTCGAACCCCTCGACGCGGTCGTCGAGCCCGTCCATGGCCGTGAGATACAGGACGGGGGTGCTGATGCCGGCGCCCCGCAGTGCCTTCAGCAGCGACAACCCATCCCGTCCCGGCAGCAGCCGATCGAGGATGATGACCTGATGCTCGCCGCTGCGCGCGCGCGCAAGTCCGCGACTGCCGTCGGCGACGTGCTCGACCGCGATGTCCTGTGCACCGAGTCCCTCGGCGATGTAGGCCGCGGTCTCGAGGTCGTCCTCGACGAGAAGAACCTTCATTTCACGGATCGGCGGCCGAGCCCGAATCGATGTTTACAAAAATACAAGCTTGCGCGAGGGTAGCGACGCCGATAATCGGCTGCATCGACGAGCGATGCTGGGCAAGGTACGCGCCACTCCGATATGAGCACCGCGAGCGATCACTATACCACTCCCGTTCGCATCGCTGTGCCGCGCCTGCGCGCGTGCGCCTGGATGGTCGGCCTCGCGGTGCTCTCGAGCTGTGCGACGTATCATTCCGCGCCGCTGCCCACGACTACCAACCTCGCGCGGCAAGCTCCCGGCGGTATGGTGGCGCTCGACATGGCGCGTGTCGCCACGCTCGCCGTGCTCAACAACCCTCAATTGCAGAGCGCGCGCGCGAGCTTGGGCGTCGCCCAGGCCCAGGCCTTCGCCGCTGGCCTCCTGCCCGACCCGCATTTCTCGTACTCCGCGAGTCATCCGACCGATCACGTGTTGTCGCCCGACCCGCGTTATCCGGAATATAGCGAGTATGGCTTGGAGCTCGATGTTGACCTGCTCGCGCTGCTGACCCGCGCGAGCGTGCGCGCCAGCGCGCGGAGCGATTACCGCGACGCGCAACTGCAACTTCTGTGGCAAGAGTGGCAAACCGTCGCCCAGGCCCGCATGCTCTATGCGCAGCAGGCCATCGCCTCGGAGCGGGAGCGCTATCTCGCGCCTGCGGAGCAGCTCTACGCGCAGGCGGCGCAGAGCTCGCAGCGTGCGCTCGCCGAGGGCAACGTCACGATCGAGCAGGCGAGCACGGATCGCGCGGTGCTGATCGACATCCAGGCGCAGCTCGGCACCGCCGAGCGCAGCCTGCTCGCGGCCCAGCAGGGACTGCGTGCGCTTCTTGGGGTGCAGGCGGATGTGACCCTGCCGCTCGAGGGGCTCGGGATGCCTGCCGTTCCCGACCGCGCCGCCGTCGCGGCAAGCGTCGCGCGGGTCGCCCAGTTGCGTCCCGATCTGCGCGCCCTGCAGGCGGGCTACGCGGCCGAGGAGGAGCGGGTTCGCACCGCGATCCTGTCGCAGTTTCCCAATGTCGTCATCGGCTTCACGAAGGCGCGCGACGACAGCGACGTTCACCTCCTGGGTGGCGTCGTGAATCTCACATTGCCGCTCTTCAATCGCGGCCGCGGCCAGATCGCGATCGAGCGCGCCACCCGGGCGCAGCTGCGTGCCGACTACCAGGCGAGGCTCGACCAGACGACTGGCGATGCCTGGCAGCTGTGGAACGAGATGCAGCAGCTCGGCCATCAGCTGGCTGATCTCGATCGCAAGCTTGCGGAGCTCGAGGCGAGCGCCCGGGCCGCGCGCGCCGCCTATCAGCGCAACGAGTTCCCCACGGCCGATTACTTCACGCTCGTGAGCTCGTACCTCAGTGCCGAGGCGACGCACTACGACCTGCTTCAGAGCCTGTGGTCCGACTCGATCGCGCTTGCGACGCTACTCGGGACGCGAACATGAGATTCCGCGCCGTGCCGGTGCTCATCCTCGCTACGGTCGCGTTGTGCATCGCCTCCGTCCTTTCGATCGATCGTGCTCTGAGCGACGATGAGCCCGGTGATCAAGCGAACGCTGCGAATGCGACCGTGCTCGTTGAGGAGACGGCGCTGCGCAAGGGGAGTCTCCCGCAGACCATCAACGCCTACGGCACCGTGCAGGCCGATGCTTCGGCGCGCAACACGCTCATGGCTCCGGCGGGGGCGCGTGTGGGGGCGGTGTACGTGCACCTCGGGGAGGAAGTCGCGCGCGGAGCACCGCTGCTCGTGCTCGTGCCGACGCCGCCGACGGCCAGCGCCTATGCGCAGGCGGTCTCCGCGCTCGCGGTCGCCAGCGACAACTACAAGCGCACGCAGCAGCTCCTCGGTGAGCACCTTGCGACCCAGCAGCAACTCGCGGATGCCGGGAAGAGCGCGTCCGATGCCCGCGCGGCGCTCGCAGCGCTTCGAACCCAGGGAGCAGGCGGTCCGAGCACCGTGCGTGCGCCCTTTCACGCAATCGTGACGGCGCTGTCGGTCGCGACCAATGCGCTCGTGACCGAGGGGACCCCGCTTCTGGATCTTGCACCGCCCGGAGACCTCGTGCTGCTGGTCGGCGTCGTGCCCGCGCAGGCCCCGGCGGTCCGCGCGGGGGAGGCGGTGCAGATCACGCCCGTTGGAACCGCGCAGTCCTACGCGGGCAGGGTGACGATGCGCGGCTCGATCGTCGATGGGGCAACGGGCCTCATGCCCGTGCAGATCTCGCTCCCTCGCGGGGCGCTCTTCCCGGGAGAGACAGCGCAGGCCGCGATCACGATCGGCGAGGTGCATGGCTACGTCGTTCCGCATCCGGCCATCCTCGTCGATGACACGGGTGAGACCTACGTCGTTCAGACCGAGAAGATGATCGCCAAGACCGTCCACGTGCGCGTGCTCGGCGCGCACGGCAACGAGGACGTCATCGACGGACCGCTCGATGCCGCCGCGCCCCTCGTCCTCGCGGGCAACCATCAGCTGCAGGACGGGATGAAGGTGCGCCTGTCGGACACCCACTGATGTTCGTCGGCCTGATCGAGCGGCATCGAGCGGCGCTGCTTGCGGTCGCGGTCGCGCTGGCGTGCGCGGGACTGTTTGCCGCCGTCGCGCTCCCCATCGGTCTGTTTCCGGTCACGAGCTTTCCGCGCATTCGCATCGAGGTGGACGCGGGGGCCATGCCGGCGCGTCAAATGCTGATCGATGTGACCCAGCCGCTCGAGGAGGCGGCGCGCAACGTGCCTCGGGTGCTCGATGTGGAGTCGACCACCTCGCGCGGTGCCGCGGAGATCTTCGTGGATTTCCCCTGGGGCTCGGACATGAATCAGGCGCTGCTCGCCGTGCAGTCCGTGTTCGCGCAGACGCTGCCGCAGCTCCCGGCAGGCACCAGCTACGAGGCGATACAGATGAGCCCGTACGTGCTCATGCCGTTCGTCTCCTATGCGCTGATCTCCGATCGTGTGCCGGCGACGGACCTGCGACGCCTCGCGCAGTATCAGATCGGGCCCCGGCTCACGGGGATCCCGGGAATTCGCAGAGTGGGTGTTCTCGGGGGACAGACCCCCGAGATCGAGGTGCACGTGACGCCGCAGCGTCTAGAGGCCTACGGCCTCACGCTCGATGATGTGTCCAAGGCGATCGCAGCCAGCAATTCGATCACCGCGGTCGGGCGGCTCGAGGACAACGATCTGCTCTATCTCGCGATCGACAACAATGCGTTCACCTCGGTCAACTCGGTGCGGCAGGTCGCCATCCGCACCGGCAGCAACGGCATCGTGCGGCTCGCTGATGTCGCGCAGGTCAACTCCGGCACGGTCCCGCAGTGGCTCATCGTGAACGACAACGGCAAGCCCGCCGTGACCTTCGATGTCTATCAGCAAGACAGCGCCGACTCGCTTTCCCTCGCCAAGCAGGTGGACGCGAGCCTCCAGGCCTTCATGCAGACGCAGCCCAAGTCGATCCAGGTGTACAAGTGGTACGACCAGACGCAGCTCGTGCGCTCCTCGATCAGCGCGGTGACGGATGCCATCCTGATCGGGATCCTGCTCGCTGCGGCGGTCGTGTGCGCATTCCTGCGCAACTGGCGGGTGGCGCTCGTCGCGATGGCGATCGTGCCGCTTGCGGTGCTCATCACCGTGCTGGTGCTGTATCTCCTCGGCATGAGCTTCAACATCATGACCCTCGGCGGAATCGCCGCAGCCATCGGCCTCCTGATCGATGATGCCATCGTGATGATCGAGCACATCGCAAGGCGCGCCGGTGCTCCGGGACTCGAGGATGCCCCTTCCGCCGTGCTGCCCGCGGCGCGCGAGTTCTTGCACCCGCTCTTCGGGTCGAGCCTGGCGACGATCATCATCTTCGCGCCGCTGTCGTTCCTCTCGGGCGTGACGGGCGCGTTCTTCCGCTTTCTCTCGATCACCATGGCTTCGGCCCTCATCATCTCGTTCGCGCTCACCGCGGTGATCGTGCCCCTGCTCGCGCGCGGGGTGATCGACTTCCGGAGCTGGCATGATCCGGCGCAAGCGCGCGAGAGCTGGCTCACGCGCATGCACCGGCGCCTGCTGCACCGGCTCTTCGCGCATCCCGCATGGATCGGGGTGAGCCTCATCGTGCTGGTCGGCTTCGGCGTGCTCGCGTACGCGCGAGTCGGGACCGGCTTCCTGCCGCGCATGGACGAGGGCGGCTTCGTGCTCGATTATCAGACGGCACCGGGCACCTCGCTCGCGGAGTCGAACCGCGAGCTCGAGGAGATCGAGGCGATCCTCAAGGCGGACCCGAGCGTGTACACCTACTCGAGGCGCACCGGCGCGGGACTCGGTGGGGACTTGAAGGAGACGTACCAGGGAGATTTCTTCGTCCGCTTGACGGACCCGTCGCGCCGGCCGCCGGCCTGGAGGGTGATGGACGAGATCAACGACAAGATTGCGACGCAGGTCCCGGACATCAACATCGATCCGCATCAGCTGCTCGACGACATGATCGGTGACATGGTCGGCCGGCCGCAGCCGGTCGTGATCGACTTGAGCGCCAAGGATCCGCAGGTGCTCGGCGGCACCGCGGCCAATCTCGCGCATGCGATCGCGCAGATTCCGGGCGTCGTCCCCGACTCGGTGAACAATGGCGTGATCCCCGCGGGCGATGCGCTCGAGGTACGCGTCGATCCGGCGGCCGCCGCGAGCCAGGGCACGACCGCCGATGAGGTTCAGAGTCAGGTCTATCACTATCTCAACGGCGCGGTGGTCACGCGCTACCTGTCCACGGTGCAGGACGTGGGCGTGCGGCTGTGGCTCGATGCGCCGCTCGACCCGCCGCGGCAGAAGCCCTACCGCGCCGAGCTCGGGCAGGTGCTGATTCACTCCTCCACGGGGCATGTGTTCCCACTCGAGACCGTGGCCGAGATCAGCTTCGTCAGCGGGCAGCCCGAGATCACGCGCGATAACCTCGCGCAGATCGTGCCGGTCACCGCGGAGATCGGCGGCGGTCACGACCTCGGCTCGACGCTCGCAGCGGTGCGGAAAGCGCTGAGGCGCCCCGGGCTGTTGCCCCCGGGCGTCTATTACACGATCGGCGGTGCGTACAGGCAGCAGCAGCTCGCGATGCACGACATGGTCGTCGCATTCGCAGCGGCGGCAGTTGCGGAGTTCGTGCTGCTGCTGTTCCTCTACGGACGGTTCTGGCTGCCGCTCATCATCATCGGGAGCGCGGTGATCTCGAGCGGCGCAGTATTCCTCGGTCTTTGGATCACGGGGGTCGAGTTCAACATCACCGCCATGATGGGCACGGTGATGATCATCGGCATCGCGACCGAGATGTCGATCTTCCTCGCATCCGAGTACCAGGTGCTCGAGAGGCAGATGCCGCCGCGCGAGGCGCTCGAAGCCGCGGCGTCGAATCGGCTGCGGCCGATCTCCATGAGCACGCTCGCCATGATCCTCGCCCTCTTGCCCCTCGGGGCAGCCCTCAGCGGCTCGGGGGATCAGATGCTGCAGCCGCTTGCCATCGCGATCATCGCCGGGATCGTCGTGCAGCTGCCGCTCGTCCTGCTCGCGATGCCGGTGGTGTTCGCACTCACGTTGCCCCGGGAGCGCCGGCACTGAACCGAGGGCGGCCGTGGTGCTTGCGCCGCACGGTGATCCGCGCAAGACTTCGGCGCAGGCGGAGGTACGCACGATGCGCAGAACGGTCGGTCCAAGCGCTGCGAGGCCGGGCGCGGTTGCCGATCGCCGCAGCATGCTCAAGTGGGCACTCGGGGGCGGGGCGGCGCTCGCAACGCTGGTCGCGGCGCCAGGCGCCCGAGCGGACACCGCGCCGCAGGGGGAAGAGGCGCAGGCGGCCTGCGAGCGCGCAACGCGTGGCATGGCGGCGCCGCGCATCAAGGACGTGCGAGTGATCGAGGTGGGTGCCGGGGGCATCAACAACTCGACCGTCGTGAAGGTGACGACCGATCAGGCCGGCCTGTACGGCTATGGCTGCGCCACCGCGACCTTTCCCGGCGGCCGCGCCAAGCTGGTTGCCGCCGCCGTGGAACACTATCTGAAGCCCCTCGTGATGGGCCGTACCGCGGATCGAATCGAGCAGATCTGGCAGATCTGCTATTACAGCTCCTATTACAAGAACGACACCGTGCTCAACGCCGCGCTCGGCGGGCTGTGCGATGCACTCTGGGACATCAAGGGGCGTCAGGCCGGGATGCCGGTCTACCAGCTGGTGGGTGGCAAGTGCCGCGAGGCGGCGGAGATCTACCTGCACGCCAACATGGGCTCGAAGGACCCGGGACGGCAGCTCGTCGAGAATTCGATGAAGCTCATCGAGCAGGGATGCCGGAACGTGCTCGTGGCGATGTTCATCCGCGACGGCGCAGCCGTGAATCTCTACGGTCAACCGCGCTTCGACGATGGGTCCGTCGCTTTCGATCGTGACAAGGAGATCCGCGAGATCCTTTCTGCATTCGAGATCTTCAGAAAGGAGATGCCTCCGCAGATCGGGCTCGGGGTGGACGTGCACTCGCTGCTCGACAGCATCCGCGCGGTGCAATTCGCGAAGGATGTGGAGCCGTTTCGTCTCTTCTACTGCGAGGACCTTCTCGCGCCGGAGGACGCCGGCCACTACAGGATCGTCCGTGAGCTCTGCACCACGCCGCTCGCGATCGGGGAGCTCTGGAACAACCCACACGAGTGGCGCCCGCTCATCGAGGCGCGCGCGATCGACTACATCCGCCATCATGTCTCGCACGTCGGCGGGTTCACGGCCGCGCGCAAGATCGCGGCCTTCGCCGAGAACTTCGAGGTGAAGTTCGCCTGGCACGGCGCTCCGTGCTCGCCCGTCGGTCACATGACGAACCTCACGCTCGATCTGACGTGCAGCAATTTCGGCATTCACGAGCACTTCGGCTATCCGCCGCTCGTCGAGGACATCTTCCAGGGTTGCGGGCAGATCAAGGACGGTTATGCCTGGATCAACGAGCGGCCCGGATGGGGCATCGAAGTGGACGAGGCGCTCGCCGCAAAGCATCCGATCAGGGACGAGCGTCCAAACGAGATTCGTACGCCGGACGGATCGGTCATCCAGGGCACGGGTTAGACGTGTGACGGGGGGCAGATGGCAGGCATCTTCGACAAGCTCAATCTCAAGGATCAGCGGGAGATCCTCGTGCTCGATGCGCCGGCATCGTTCGAGAAGGAGCTCAAGGGATTGAAGGGCGTCCGCATCGAGCGACGCGCCGCAACGACGGGGCAGGTGGCATTCGCCATCGCCTTCGTCACGGAGAAGAGCGAGCTCGATCGGGTATCCAAGGCGCTCGCGGCCAAGGCCAAGGGCGATGCGGTGCTCTGGTTCGCCTACCCGAAGGGCACCTCGAAGGCGCTCACCTGCGACTTCAATCGCGACAGCGGCTGGGACGTGATTCGCGCCGCTGGCTTCGATACGGTGCGGCAGGTCGCGATCGACGCCGACTGGTCGGCGCTGCGCTTTCGCCGGCTCGAGTTCATCAGCCGTCGCGGTTAGCGCGGCGGCTCGGGATTCGCCTTCAGCTCGTTCGCACGCTCGATCATGTAGGCGCGCACCGCCTGCACCTCACGCTCGGTCAGTCGTCCCTTGAACGACGCCATCCCACCCGCCTGAAGGGCTCCGCCGAGAACGATCGCATTGAACGCCTCGCCACTCCCGAGCGCGGGCGAGTAGCGCAGGTCCGGGAACAACTCGCGGTTCGCGTACTGCGCGTCGTGGCACATGGCGCAGTGACTCGCGAACTGATCGCGCCCGAGCGCGATCGTCGCCTTGGAAGCCGTGGAAGGCGGGGGATTGAGAACGGGCGGCGGTGGAGGCGGCGGCGCCGGCGGGAGAGACGCGGTGCCGCCGAGCTTGAAGACGAGCAGGCGCGACTCGTTGCTCATTCCAAAGCGCACGAGCCCGTAGCCGACCTCCTCGGCGATGTACTGCTCGCCGCTCACCTCGAAGCTGATGGGCGCGGCGACCACGCCCGTCTGCGCCTCCGTTGACCAGAGCGCCTTGCCGTCGGTCGCGCGGTAGGCGATGAACTGTCCCGTTGTCGTTCCCTGGAACACCAGGCCCCCGGCTGTCGAGAGCGTTCCGGCGCCGATCCTCCCGAGCGGTGCGCTCTGCCACACCGCATGCTGAGTGACCGGATCCCATGCGACGAGGTGCGATGCCGATGGAGGCGGCCTCACCCGGCGAGCGCCGCCACCGGCCGAGAATACGAGCCCGGTATTGGCGCCCATCGGCACGTACTTGTAGCTCTTGGCACTCATCATCGTGCCCTTGGTCTCGATCGCCGAAAAGTACGCAAGTCCGGTGAGCGGGTCGAAGGACATCGGATGCCAGGCGTGCGCACCCTGCCCGCCGGGCTCGACGAACGCCTCCTTTCCCGTCAGGTCGTAGCGCGCCGCAGGATTGTCGATCGGCCTGCCGGTCTCCGGATCGATCCCGAGCGTCCAGCTGACGGGTACGAAGTTCTTCGCGGAGATGACCGAACCGGTGCTCGCATCGAGCACGTAGAAGAAGCCGTTCTTCGATGCCTGCATGACGACCCTGCGCGAGCGGTCGCCAATCTTCAAAGTGGCGGCCACGATCGGCGGAGTGGCGTCGTAGTCCCACTCCTCGCCGGGGGTTTCCTGATAGTGCCAGGCGTACGCGCCTGTGTCCGCGTTGACTGCCACGATGGAGGCGACGAATAGATTGTCGCCCCCGCCCGAGCCGCGATAGCGCCGATTCCAGGGCGTGCCGTTGCCCGTGCCGAAATAGACGAGGTTCGTCGTCGGATCGTAAGTGATCGCATCCCAAACACCGCCGCCGCCGCCGGCGACCCACCAGTCACCATGCCAGGTCTGCGCGGCAGTCTCCATGATCGGCTGTTCGAAGCCCTTCGCCGGATTGCCCGGGATCGTGTAGAAGCGCCAATCGAGCCTGCCGGTCTCGGCATCGTAGGCCGAGAGGTATCCGCGAATGCCGAACTCACCGCCGGCATTGCCAATCAGCACGCGCCCCTTCGCGACTCGCGGCGCGCCGGTGATCGTGTAGGGCTTGTTGTGGTCCACGGTCAGTACCGACCAAACCACCTTTCCGGTGCGCGCATCGAGGGCGATGAGGCGTCCGTCGTAGGCCGCCACGTAGATCCGGCCCTTCCAGGCGGCAAGGCCGCGATTGACGACATCGCAGCAGCCGCGGCCAGCGAATTGACCGGGTACCTTCGGGTCGTATGCCCAGATCAGACGGCCGGTGGTTGCGTCGTACGCCCTGACCTTGCTCCAGGCGGTCGACACATAGAGGACACCGTCGATTGCGAGAGGCGAGGCCTCCTGACTGCGATTGGTGTCGAAGTCCGCATACCACGCAAGGCCGAGCTTCCCGACGTTATCCGTATTGATCTGGACGAGCGGACTGAAGCGCTCCTCGTCATACGTGCGCCCGACCGACATCCACTCCCCCGGCTCGGCGTTGGCGTTGGTGAGACGCCAAGCCGTGACGAAGGCGGGAGACCTCGTCACCTCGGATGAAGTCCCGGCGGCGCCCGCCACGGCAGGGATCATCAGGGAAAGCCATGCGGCCGCGGCGCCCGCGGCCAGAGACGGAAGCCTTGAACCTGCCACACCTACCCCCTCATCCGCACCGAAGTTCGAGGGCGCCGAGTGACCCGATGGGCCCCGGGCGCGCCGACCGTCAGTGTAAACCACGAAACTCGGGATGGGCATGGCCTCGAGCTCGTGCGCGGCATGATTCGTGCTCTCAACGCGCCACCTCGATGTCAACTCGGGAAAATCAGATGGCCAGGAAGTACAGCCGCAAGGCATCCCAGAAGGTGAAGCGCGCAATGCACGAGCGCAAGTCCGGCACCTTGCGCAGCGGGCGCTCGGGCAGGAAGGTGAAGAGTCGCAAGCAGGCGATTGCGATCGGCCTCTCGGAGGCCCGTCGCGCGGGCGCGAAAGTTCCGCAGAAGAAAACGTGAGCGCGCGACCGCGAGCGCCCAGGTCGCTAAGATAGCCTCCCAGATCCGGCTGGCGGACGCCGCCGCGCGATCGCTGCCCAAGGGGGTCCCATGAGCTACCGCCTGATCGCCTTCGAGCGCGAGGGAAACGTTGCGCTGATTCGCCTGTCGGACCCGGGGACGCTGAACGCCGTCTCGCTCGCCATGGCGCAGGAGCTCGCCGATGCCTTCGAGCGAGCCGGCAGGGAAGCGCGCGCGGCAATACTGACGGGTGCGGGGCGCGGCTTCTGCTCGGGGGCGAACCTCGCGGCGGATCTCGATCCCACCTCATCCGGTTACGACGCCGGCTCCTACCTCCATACCCACTACGGGCCGATGATGCTCGGCATCCGAAATCTGCGGGTCCCGCTCGTGACCGCGGTCAATGGGGTCGCTGCTGGCATCGGATGCTCGCTCGCGCTCGCGGGAGACCTGATCGTCGCGGGCGAGAGCGGCTATTTTCTGCAGGCTTTCCAGCGCGTGGGACTCGTGCCCGATGGCGGGTCGGCCTACCTGCTCGCTCGAAGCATCGGGCGGGCGCGGGCGCTCGAGATGATGCTGCTCGGGGAGCGGGTCGCAGCTGCCCAGGCGCTCGAGTGGGGCATGATCAACCGCGTCGTTCCCGACCCGCAGCTCGGTGCCAGCGCGCTTGCGCTCGCCACACGGCTCGCCGAGGGCCCGACGGTCGCGCTTGCGAAGATCCGCGAGCTCGCGTGGCGGGCGACCGAGACCACCTTTGCCGAGCAGCTCGATCTCGAGCGCGACCTGCAGCGCGAGGCCGGCCGCACGGCAGATCATCGTGAGGGTGTTGCCGCGTTTCGCGCCAAGCGGACGCCGCGGTTCACGGGGACCTGAGGACATGAGCACGGCCGATGAGCCACTCGCCGACGATGTCGCAACCGAGCGGGCGGTTTGCGTCTACTGCGCCTCGAGCCGGACCGCCCATCCGGAGTACCGCGAGGTGGCACACCGGCTCGGGGTCACGCTCGCCGAGTGCGGCTATGGCATCGTCTACGGCGGTGGCGCGGTCGGCTCGATGGGGGCTCTTGCCGATGGCGCGCTGAGCCGCGGGGGGCGCGTCGTCGGGGTCCTGCCGCGCTTCATGGCGGAGCTCGAATGGGGCCACAAGCGCTTATCGGAGCTGCAGCTCGTCGAGGACATGCGCACGCGCAAGCATCTGATGCTCACGCGCAGCCGGGCGGCGATTGCATTGCCGGGCGGCTGTGGCACGCTCGAGGAGCTCCTCGAGGCCATCACGCTCAAGCGGCTCGGCCTGTACTTGAACCCGATCGTGCTCGTCGATACGCGTGGCTTCTTTCAGCCGCTGATCGAGCTTCTCGCTCGGGCCGTCGAGGAGCGCTTCATGGACGAGCGACACCTCAAGATCTGGCAGGTCGTCGCGCGGCCGGAGCAGGTTCCCCAAGCCCTCGAGACCGCTCCCGCGTGGAGCGCGGAAGCGCGCCATTTCGCGGCGGTGTAGCGCCGGACTCAATCCGTTGCGGGCTCTCCGGGCGAGTCGCGTGCGACCCGCAGCGTGGCGCGCGCGAGGGTCAGCGCAAGAACGGCGCACCCCGCAATGCCGGCGATCATCGGCAGGGGCGTGGAGGTCGCGAAGCTACCGACGAGCAGCATGACGGCCGATCCCATGCCCGACTGCACCGTGCCCATGAGCGCCGAGGCGCTCCCGGCAATACTGCCGTGACGCTCGAGTGCGAGGACGGCGGCGGTCGGCAGGACCATGCCAAGGCACCCGTACCCGATGAAGAGCAGCGCTGCGAGCACGCCGAGGTGGTCGACTCCGGAGACGAACAGCGCGAACAGAATTGCGAGAACCGCGGCATAGGCCGTTGCGGCGCGCCGGACGAGATGGCGCAGCCCGATGCGACCGGCGAGCCAGCCGTTGAGCTGAGCGACCGCGAAGAACGAGGCGGCGTTGGTCGAGAACAGCACGCTGTAGAGCCGGGGTGAGAGATGGTAGTGCTCGATCAGAACGAAGGGGGAGTTCGCGAGGTACACGAAGAAGCTCGACAGGCCGAACGCACCCACGAGCGTCAAACCGAGAAAGCTGCGGTCTCGCAGCAGCTCCTGGTAGGCGGCGAGGGCGCCACCGAGGCTCGCCGCCGAACGCGCCGAGGCCGGACGCGTCTCGGGGACGGCGGCGAGGAGCGTCGCGCCGACGAGCGCAGCCGTCGTGACGGTCCAGAACACGGCGCGCCATCCGGCGAGCTGGATCACGAAGCTTCCCGTCAGGGGCGCGAGAATGGGTGAGACGCTGAACACCAGCATCAGCATGGACATGAGGCGCGTCGCGTCCACCCCGGTGTGCAGATCACGCACGATTGCACGTGGAATCACCATGCCTGCGCACGCCCCGAGCCCCTCGAGGAAGCGGAAGGCGATGAGGGTTGCGATGTTCGGCGCGAGCGCACAGCCCAGGCTCGCAACGATGAACAGCGCAAGGCCGCCATAGAGCGGCGCCTTGCGGCCGAACACGTCAGAAAGCGGCCCGCAGATCGGCTGACCGATGCTGAGCGCGATGAAGAAAGCCGTGAGGCTCATCTGCACCGCGCCCGCACCGGCATGCAGACTGCGACCGATCGAGGGGAGCGAGGGCAGGTACATGTCGATCGCGAACGGCCCGATCGCCGACAAAAGCCCCAGTACGACCGCGTTTTTGAGAAATCTCGCTTGCATGCCGCAAGGCCCACGGCACCACGGGACGTGCGCACGCCCACAGCGCAAAGCCGACGGAAATGATTGCCGCGGGAGGGATACCAGCGGCGCTGCCCGTGACCTGCGGTCAGGGCGCAGCCAGCCTGCGCAGGCGATGGCGGCGCCGCCGCCACGGCTCGGCACACGGCACGGGCAAAATGTTCCTATGTCAACCGGTGCCGTGCAAGTGAAATGTTCGCAGGCTCAGCCGGCCTTGACCACTCTGCAGGTCTGGTGCTCTCGCCTGAGCTTCGCACAGGCGGAGTTCGCGTCCGCCTGGCTCATGAGGTCCGAGGTGACGCGGTTGAGCTTGTCCTGCGGCGTCGAGGGAATCACGACTACATCGTGGAGCACCTTGGCGAAGCGCTTCTTGAGCCGGGCGCTATCGCGCTCTGCGAGTCGCTTGCTGCGGAACGCGGCGAGCTGCACGCGATATTGGTTGTTGAGCTTCTCGAGATCGGCTCGCGCCGCATCCGCCTCGGGTCCTTGCGGATACTTCTCGAGGAAGGCCTGGAGGGCAGGGGCCGTCCCCTCGGCTTCCGCTTGCTTCCATGCTGCGGCGCGCTGCAGGCCGGTGACGTGATCGCGCGCCTCCTGAGCATGCGCCCCCTGCGGCTGCGCGCTCAGGTACTGCTGGTAGCTCGCCTCCGTGTTGGTGTTCATCGCGGTCATCCACGCCTGATCGTCCTCGAGCGAGCGGATGCGATTGCGGGCCTCGTCTGCGTGCTGACCGTTCGGGTGTTGTTTGAGGAAGTCCTGGTACGCGGCCACTGTGTTCGCCGAGTTGGCTTGCTGCCAGTCCGCCTCGGTCGAACTGCAGGCGAGCAGCAGCACGGTGAGGGAGGCGGCGAGAGCAAGGCGGAGTACGCGCGCTTTGTTCATGGTGATCACTCCTGGTCGGCCGCGCGAAGCATATATCGCGCCTGCGACCGCAAAGGCGGTCTGCGCAGTGTCCGGGCTGAACAAGCCGAGTGACATACGCTACAGTATGTCGCGTAATGGAGGCAAGAACTCTCAAAGCGCTGTCGGAGCGCACCCGGCGAGTGAGCCGCCGTACCGAGCGCGGGCGCGTGCTCGGCAGGCCGCGCGACGACCGGATCGATGCCGACGTGGTGGCGGCCGTGCTCGAGACGCTGCGTACCCGCGGGTATCGAGCGGTGACCATCGATGGCATCGCCCGCATGGTCAAGCGAGCCCGCACGAGCCTTTATCGACGCTGGCGCAGCAAGCGCCACCTGGTCGCCTATGCGGTCCTGAGCGCGATGGGCCAGCATCCGGCATCGGACACGGGGGAGCTGCGCAAGGATCTCGAGGCGGCGGTCGGAACGCTGCTCACCGCGTTCGCGGGCCCTCTGGGGCAGGCCCTTGCGGGACTGGTCGCCGACATGGCCCACGATGGGGCGCTCGCGCGGTTGATCCGCGGCGAGGTCCTCGCGGCGCGGCGCGGCTCCATGCGCGCGGCGTTCGCGCGCGCACGCGCGCGGCGCCAGGCTCGCCGCGACCTCGATGTCGAGCTGGTGCTCGACATGCTCACCGGGCCGTTCTACTACCGCGCGCTCTTCGGGCACGCGCCCATCACGCGGGCCATGACATCGGCAGTGGTCGATTACGTGCTGCGAGTGGCGGCGCCGCCCGCACACCGGTAACATGATGGAACCAACTGCCGGCGCGAACGCTCGTAAGGCGAAGCGGCACTGGCGCTAGCCAAGCGTAACCGCCCGGATGCATTCCATTCTTCTTTACATCTTGCCGTGGGACTTCTCCCCCACCGTGTTTTTCGTGTGCGCCGCCGCGGGGATCGCGTATGCCCGCGGGCTGCGCGCGATGCGCGCGCGTGGCGCAGCGGCGGGCTTCTGGCAGCCCTTCTCGTTCTTTCTCGGGCTCGCGCTCGATTACGGGGTGCTGCAGACCTACTACGACTACCTCTCGCAGCACATGTTCTGGGTCCATCGGCTGCAGCACCTCGTGCTGCACCACCTTGCGCCCGTGCTGCTCGTGCTTGCGGCGCCCGGCGCGGTGATGGCCGAGGGCGTGCCGGCCGCCTGGCGCGAGCGCGCCCGGGAGCTCTCCCGCGCGCGCCTCTGCGCATCGCTCCTCCGGTGGGCGCAGCTGTTGTTCCGGGTGGTGCAAAATCCGCTCGTCGCGCCGCTCCTGTTCGTCGGCCTGATCTTCTTCTGGTTGACCCCCTCGGTGCACTTCGGCGCGATGCTCGATGTCCATCGCTACCTCGCGATGAACTGGGGCATGGCAGTCGATGGGCTTCTGTTCTGGTGGTTGATGCTCGCGCCCCGACGCGCTCAAGGAAGGGCCGCGGTCGGGTATCCCACGCGGATCCTGATCGTTTGCCTCATGGCGTTGCCGCAGATTCTCCTCGGCGCGTATATCGCCCTGCACACCACGGTGCTCTTCGACGTGTACGGCGTCTGCGGCCGCGCGTGGAACTTGAGCCCGCTCACGGACCAGGAGCTCGGCGGGCTGCTCACCTGGATTCCGGCCGCCATGATGTCGGGGGTCGCGATGCTCGTGATCCTGCGGCGCCTCCTCATCGAAGAGGGCGAGAAGTCGCCCGCGCCGACCCGCTTCCAGCCCGCCATCGATCGAGGAGTCTGATGATCCGCACTGTGAGGTCAGTCGCTCGCCGCGGGGCATTCGCGCTCGCCGCGATCAGCTTCCTGCTCGCCTCGTGCGGGACGAGCGAGCCCCCCTTTGCGCTGCAGAGCGTGTCGGGTCTGCTGCCCCGGCTGCAATTCAAGCTGACCGACGCGGACAACCGGCCCGTCACCGCCGACGATTATCGCGGCAAGGTCGTCCTGCTTTACTTTGGCTACACCAACTGCCCCGACGCCTGCCCGACGACACTGACGACCCTTGCCGCTGCGCTGCGCAAGCTCGGTCCGAGCGCATCGCAGATGCGCGTGCTCTTCGTCACCGTCGACCCCGAGCGTGACACCGCCTCGGTGCTCAAGCGTTATGTCGGATTCTTCGGCCCGCAGTTCGTCGGGCTACGCGGCGACGACAGCGCCCTCACCGCGCTCACCAAGCGCTATCGCGTCGCTTATCATCGCGAGCCGCCAGATCACAACGGCTACTACGCGGTGGACCACAGCAGCGCTATATTCATCTTCGACGCCTCCGGCCGGGCGCGGTTGCTCGCGCGCGAGGGCGACGGGGCGCAGGTAATCGCGCAGGACCTGCGCCACCTCGCCACCACTTGAGCGCTCCCCACCGCGAGCGCAAAGGAGCCCATCCGATGAGCGGGACCGTCGAGCTCGCGATCCGAGGCATGACCTGCAACGGCTGCGCGAGTGCGCTCACGCGCGTGCTCTCGCGGGTAGCTGGCGTGAATCGCGCGCAGGTCGAGCTCGCGAGCGGTCGGGCCCTGATCGAGGGAGCGGCTCGCGAGGAAGATCTCGTGCGGGCCGTCGAGGCGGCCGGATACCAAGTCGAAGCATGCAGCCCGTCGAGCTCGCCATCTCCGGAATGACCTGCGCCACGTGCGCCGGCAGGGTCGAGAAGGCTCTGTCGGGCGTACCCGGCGTCAAGCATGCGGCGGTGAATCTCGCGACCGAGAGAGCCTTCATCGAGGGTTCCGACGAGCCGCTCAAGATTGCCGACCTCCTGGTCGCGGTGCGCCGCGCAGGCTACGAGGCCGAGCTGCTCACGGGAGATGCCGAGCGTGACCGGGCGGTAGTCGCGGCCGAGGATGCGCGGTTGCGCCGCGCGCTGTGGCGAGCTGCTGCGGCCGTCGCGCTCAGCGCGCCGCTCCTCACCCCGATGCTCGGCGTGCCGCTGCCCGGTTGGGCGCAGCTTGTGCTCGCGAGCCCCGTGCAATTCGTGCTTGGCGCGCGGTTCTACGTCTCGGCCTTTCGCGCCTTGCGCGCCCTTACCGGGAACATGGACCTCCTCGTCTCGCTCGGCACCTCTGCGGCCTATCTCTACAGCCTCGATCTGCTCGCCACCGCGCCGCGCGGAACGGAGCTCTACTTTGATGCCTCCGCGGTCGTCATCGCGCTCGTTCTGGTCGGCAGATGGCTCGAGGCGCGTGCCAAGCGGTCAACGACCGGGGCCGTTCGCGCCTTGATGTCCCTCAAGCCGGCGCGCGCTCGCGTGGAGCGCGACGGGGAGGAGATCGAGGTGCCCGCAGGCGCGGTGGCGCTGCACGATGTGGTGGTCGTGCGTCCGGGCGAGCGGGTGGCGGTTGACGGGATTGTTCTCACCGGCACGAGCCGCGTGGATGAAAGCCTCCTCACCGGCGAAAGCGTGCCGGTCGTCAAGAGTCCCGGAGAGAAGGTGACGGGTGGCTCGATCAACGGCAACGGATGGCTGCGCATCGAGACCACCGCGGTCGGCAGGGAGACGCTGCTCTCGCGGATCATCGCGATGGTCGAGAGCGCTCAGGCCGGCAGGGCTCCGGTACAGCGCCTTGTCGATCGCGTTGCGGCCGTGTTCGTCCCGGTCGTGCTGCTCATCGCCCTTGCGGCGCTCGGGGGCTGGTGGCTCATCGGTGGAGATTTCACAGCGGGTCTCGTCACGGCGGTTTCGGTGCTGGTCATCGCCTGCCCATGTGCCCTCGGGCTCGCTACGCCGACGGCGCTCATGGTCGGCACGGGAGTCGCCGCAAGATGGGGTATCCTCATTCGCGATGCCGAGGCGCTCGAGCGTGCGCACCGGATCGACACCGTCGTGCTCGACAAGACGGGCACGCTCACCGAGGGCCACCCGCTCGTCACGGAGATCATCGCGAGCAGCATGCCGCAGGTCGAGTTGCTGCGGCTCGTCGCTGCTGCTCAGAAAGGCAGCGAGCACCCCCTCGCGGCGGCGATGCTCGAGCGAGCCGCGGGTCTCGAGCTGCCGGCTCTCGAGCGTCTCGACGGCATTCCAGGGATGGGTTTTACGGCGAGCGTCGCCGGGCAAGCTCTCGCCATCGGTAACCGGCGCCTCATGCGCGAGAGGTCCGTGCCGACCGAGCCGCTCGCGGCCGAGGCCGAGCGACTCGAGGCTGGCGGCTGCACGGTCGTATGGATCGCCTTACTCGAGCCGCGCGCACGGCTCGCCGGAATCATCGCGGCCGCCGATCCGCTCAAGCCGACCGCGCGGCCCGCGATCGAGCAGCTGAAGCGCATGGGCATCGAACCGGTTCTGCTGACGGGGGACAACGAGCGAACGGCCGCGGCCGTCGCCGCACAACTCGGCATCGCGCGCATCGTGGCGAATGCGCTGCCGGGGGAGAAGGCGGCCGAGGTCCGCGCGCTGCAGGCGCGCGGCAGGCGTGTCGCAATGGTCGGCGACGGTGTGAACGATGCGCCGGCGCTCGCAGCGGCCGACATCGGCATTGCGATGGGCACGGGCACCGATGTGGCGATGCAGACTGCCGGCATCACCTTGATGCGCGGCGACCCGCAGCTCATCGGCGACGCTCTTGCGGTGAGCCGCGCCACTTACCAGAAGATCCGGCAGGGGCTGTTCTGGGCTTTCATCTATAACCTCATCGGAATGCCGGCCGCCGCGCTTGGGATGCTGAGCCCGGTCGTTGCGGGTGGCGCCATGGCCCTCTCTTCGGTGAGCGTCGTCTCGAACGCGCTCCTGCTCAAGCGTTGGAGGCCCGGCTCGCACCGGTCCGAGGCCAAGGGCTCGTGCGACACCGACACTCGGGACGAGACACGCACCCTCGCGACTCGGGGAGCTCGCCCGCGCTAAGCAACGGGAACCCAGTGCAGCGCTTGCCTGTTTCACCTTGCAAACGGAGCAGAAGGCAGGTGCCAAGATGGAGTTCTCGCAATCGGCCGAGGTCGAGCTTTACGGAGCCGCCCCATGGGGCAGCCGGCTGCCATGAGCTCCCGGGCATTCTCCGCGGTACCCCTCAATATCCGTGGCGCTAAGCCGCGGCGGCAGGGCCTCACCGAGATTCGCGGGCCGTATTACACGGTCATGGGCCGCCGTTATCTGGAGGACATCCTCGAGACGATGGGCGATTACGTCTCGACCGGTGGCTGGATCGAGTACGTGCTGCGGTGCGGGCCCAAGGCGGTCGATGACTATCTCGCGGAGGCTCGCTCGCTCGGCTTCGATGTGATCGAGATCTCCACGGGATTCATCAGCCTGCCCGAAGAGGATCTGCTGCGGCTCCTCCAGAAGGTTCGCGGCCTGGGGATGAAGCCCAAGCCCGAGCTCGGAATCCAGTTCGGGGCGGGCGGTGCAACGGCATCGGACGAGCTCGCCGCCGAGGGCGTCCGCGATGCGCAGTGGGTGATCAGCCGCGCGAAGTCGTGTCTCGCGGCCGGCGCGCAGATCGTCATGATCGAGTCCGAGGGCATCACGGAGAGCGTCGATCGTTGGCGTACGGATATCGTGGCCAAGATCATCGATGGCCTCGGCACCGCGACGGTGATGTTCGAGGCCGCAGAGCCCGCCGTGTTCGAGTGGTACCTCAAGAACTACGGCGTCGACGTGAATCTCTTCGTCGATCACAGCCAGATCGTGCAGCTCGAGTGCCTGCGCGCGGGCATCTGGGGCACCAAGAGCACCTGGGGGCGCATCGCGAGCTTCAAGCCGCAGGCGCAGGACGCGCGCGACGCCGTCGGCGGCGCTCGATCGAGCGCGCCTATAGCCTCACGACGCAGGGCGTCGACGCATCGCAGAGTGCAGGCACGGAGTCGCGGATCGGAGGACGGAGCATGAGGGCTCTGCTGAGTGTCGTGGGCGTGATCTTCATCATCGCCTGGCTGGTGCTGTGGCTCGCAGTGAAGGTCACCTTCGGTGCCATTCATCTGCTGCTCGCGGCGGGGCTCATCCTGCTCATCTTCGCGCTGGTGCGCGTCGTGGCATAAGACTGCGGCAGAGCACGGCAGGTGCGCCGCGGGTCGAGCGCAGCACCGTCGGGGCGAGCTGCAGCTTGACGCTCGCGCCCCGTGCACTCAAGATTTTCAGCGGGTCTATCGATAGCGTGCAGGGGGGTCCATGAGACTTCGAGTCTGTGCCGTGCTCTTCGCGGCGCTTGCGATCGCAAGCAATGCGCGCGCCGCCAACATTCAGCAGCTGATCCAGGACACGCAGCGCGTGTCGCAAGACGGCGGCCACCTGACGCTCGTCTGGTGGATACCGCAGGCGTACTGGCAGATGAGCGTGAATGCGAACACCGCCCTCTCGCCGGAGGGACGCGCTCAGACGCTCAAAGCGCTCGAGGACTACACCGTCTTCGTGCTGGTGCGTGCCACACCGGGAGTGGGGGGGATTGCGGAGGCGAGCTCGCTGGACGACATGCTGCTCAACTCGACGCTCGAGGTGGGTGGGGAAACCGTCAGGCCGATTTCGGGCGATGCGATCTCGCCGCAGGCGACCAACATACTCGCGACCCTCAAGCCGGTCCTCTCACATCTTCTGGGGCAGCTCGGTCAGATCATGCAGGTCGTCGTCTATCCGGCGAAGAAGGACGGAAAACTGATCATCGACCCCACCGCTTCGGGCGGCTTTACCTACACGCTCTTCGACCAGACATTCCGCTGGCACCTGCCCCTCGGGAGTCTGCTGCCGCCCAGATTCGATCCAAAGACCAAAGAGCAGTTTCCCGGCAACTACGAGTTCAATCCGTACACCGGCGCCAAATTGAGCACGACGCTGTGACAGCGGGTCTGGTGACCGGGGAGGCTTGACACGGCTGGCTATCGAATGATATGTCGTACGACATGTTTTACGATAACTACTTCGCTCCTCGGCGCCGCCCGTGGATCCACGGGATGGGGCGATATCACGGCGGCCGGGGCTTCGGGCGCTTCGCGCCCGGATTCATGGGCGGCTTCGGTCGCGGCGGCGGCATGCATTTTCGCAGCGGCCGCAAGCTTGCCGCAGCCGACCTGCAGCTGGTGATCCTCGCGCTGCTCGCAGAAACGCCGAGCCATGGGTACGAGCTCATCAAGGCGGTCGAGGAGCGCTCGGGAGGCTTCTACCTGCCGAGCCCGGGCGTCATCTATCCCGCGCTCACCTATCTCGAGGAAATCGGGTATGTGACGGTTGAGCCGGAGGGTGCGAAGAAGCGCTATCACATCACCGCGAGCGGCCGCCAACACCTCGAGCAGAACCGCGCGACGGTGGATGCAATGCTCGCCGAGCTCGAGCGCATCGGCCGCAAGATGGAGCACGTGCGCCGGGTGTTCGCTCGCGATGAGTCGGAACCCGAGAACGAGGGGCGGACCGCGGACGAGGCGCAGGGCCCGCGGGCGGGCGGGCCGCGGGAACTGCATGCGGCACGTCGTGCGTTGAAGATGGCGCTGATCGAGAAACGCGCTTGCTCGCGCGAGGAGGCAAGTCGAATCGCCGCAATCCTCAGGCGAGCGGCCGAGGAAGTTCGCGGCAAGTAACGCACTGCGCGTCGGCCCAGCGCCCGCGCCCCTGGTTCGCAGCTCCCAACGGAGGTATCGCCCATGTCGCAAGCACCCGGCCCGATCATCGATCCACGCGTGAACAAGGTGATTGCCCGGATGCAGGCGGAGCAGAGCTATCCGTCGGACGGCGGCCCGCGCCGCAATCCGGACAAGCGCGATCCGCACCTCTACGCGGACTTCGGGTTCTCCATCTACCCCGAGCAGGGTGACCTCATCTACCTGCTTTGCAGGGCTCTGCGCGCCAAGCGCGTCGCGGAGTTCGCCACCTCGCTCGGGTTCTCGACCCTGTATTTCGCGGCGGCGATGCGCGACAACGGGGGTGGCATCGTCGTCGGTGCCGAGCTCGTGCCGCAGAAGGTCGAGGCGGCGCGCCGCAATCTCGCAGACGCCGGGCTTGCCGACCTGGTCGAGATTCGCCAGGGCGATGCGCGCCAGACGCTGCGTGATCTCGGCGGCCCCGTCGATTTCGTCCTCATCGACGGTTGGCCGGGGGATACGCCCTCACTTTCCCTGCAGGTGATGCGGGTGGTTGCGCCCCAGGTGCGTTCCGGCGGGCTGGTGATGAACGACAATGCCGAGCCCGACTACCTCGAGTACGTGCGCGATCCAGCGAACGGCTTTCGGTCCCTGTCGCTTCCGCTCAAGGGCGGCACCGAGCTGTCGGTGAAGGTGGACTGACGGACCGCCCCGAGCGCCCGAATCCGAGCGACGCTCACTGCACGAGGCACCGCTGGCGCGCGCGGCCGGCAACCGATCGTCGATTCGTTCGCCTTTGCCAGTTGGGCCGTCCTGCCGAGCCAGAGTTCCGCAGCGCACACGCGGACGGCCCGTCCGCTGCAGCAGCATCGTCCTGCCAATGATCGGAGCGGGCGCGCTCGCGGTGCTCGGGCTGCTTGCAGCAGCCCTCTCCGTGGCAGATCCGGGCAAGGTGCCGCCGCTCGCCTTTCGAGTCGATGAGGGAGACGAGCTCAACTTCCTCCTGCGCGAGGGCAAGCTCGCGGCCCATCTCGTGCTCCGTTCAGGCACCGATCCACGCATTCTCATCGCCTTTCCTGCGGGCGACAGCGGGGTTGCCCTCTGGTTTGCCCGCACTCGTCGGCCGATCCGCTGGTCACTCATCGGGTCTCCGCATCCGGTGATGGGGCGCGACTCCCGCGGGCGGGCTCTGCGCGGGATCGAAGCCGAAGTCACGGCCGATGGTCCACTTCTCGAGCCCCGGCGGGCAGTGCTCTCGTCGGTGCGCGTCATCCGCACCTTCGAGGATCGGGGGACCGTGCCAGCCGAGGTGCAGATCTCCCCGTTGCTCGGTGGGAATCAGCTTACCTGGGCACGCGATCGGCTCGATGGGGCGCCCGGGTATCGACTCGAGGTGCAGGTACTCGACGGCGCAACGCTCACGCCGGGAGCGATCCGGGCACGCGCCGGCTCGCTGCATCTGATCATTCGTGCCTTCAGCGGCGAGACTCCGCTCACCCCGCTCGCTCCGGCTCACCTGTTGAGGCCCACCGCGTCCCGCGACACCCGCGAGCGCGACGTGCTCGAGTTCCTGAGCTATCGCGAGAAGTTCCTCGCAGGCTCCTGGCGCTTCGATACCTACTTCGGCCGCGACACGCTCATGTCGCTCGCTCTGCTCGCGCCCGTTCTGCGACCGGAGGCTTCCGCGAGCGGACTGCGCTCGGTTCTGCTCAGGCTCGCTCCCGACGGCGAGGTCGCTCACGAGGAGGCGATCGGGGAGTTTGCGATCCTCGAGAACATCGCGGCGGGGCGCGGCGTGAGTGCCGCGCCCGTCTACGACTACGGCATGATCGACGAGAGCTTCATGCTGGCCCCGGTCGCGGCAGCGTGGCTGCTCGATGCTCGCGCGGCAGGTGCGCGCGCCACACAATTTCTGGCAACCCGCACGGGTCCCACGGAGCGGGCGGGTGATGCACTCGTTCGCAATCTCCTCTGGGTCGTCGAACGGGCGGCGCCCTTCGCCGCTCGACCGCGGGTCACGAACCTCATCGGCATCAAAGAAGGCAAGGTCGCGGGAGACTGGCGCGACAGCAAGAATGGTCTCGGCGGCGGCCGCTACCCCTACGATGTGAACGCGGTGTGGGTCCCGGTCGCGCTACGCGCAACGGCACGGCTCCTCGTGAGCGGACTCCTCGATCCATACCTCACACCCGCGCAGCGGCGCGGCCTGCTGCGTGCCGCCGCGGAGCACGAGACCTGGGCGCGGTTGGCGCCGCCGCACTTCCTGGTGAGCCGCTCCGAATCCGCCGCGCGGGCAGAGGTCGCGCGCTACGCAAGGGCTGTCCGCGTCGATGCCTCTGCGGCCCTCGCCTCGCTGCAGCGCGGATCCGTCACCTTTGATGCCCTCGCACTCGATGCGCGCGGCCGGCCGATTCCCGTCATGCAGTCCGATATCGGGCTCGCGCTGCTGTTCGAGGATCCCACAGCGAAAGACCTGGAGCGCATGCTGGGTACCGCCTGGCGGCCCTTTCCTGCGGGGCTCTTCACGCCGGTCGGACTGCTCGTTGCGAATCCTGTATTTGCGAGCACGCAGATGCAGGCGCTCTACACGAGCCGCGCGTATCACGGCACCGTGATCTGGTCATGGCAGGAAGCGCTGCTCGCCGCCGGGATCGAACGGCAGTCGCGCAGGGCCGATCTCGATGCTGCGCTGCGCGCGAAACTCCAGAACCTGCGCGACCGGCTCTGGGCGGCCATCGAGGGAACGCGCGCCCTGCGCGCCGCAGAGCTTTGGACGTGGGTGTTCCAGAACGGACGCTACCACACGGTGCCGTTCGGGCCGCAAAGCGGCGCGGCGACGGAATCGGATGCCGCACAACTTTGGAGCACTGCATTCCTGGCCGTTCGGCCACGCTGATCGTGGCCGCCGCGCGCGGGGGCAGCCTCAGTGGTGATGGCCCCCCGGGCCGTGCACGTGGCCGTGCGTGAGCTCTTCCTCGGTTGCCTCGCGAACGCCCGTGATCTTTACCTCGAAGTTGAGATTCTTGCCGGCGAGCGGATGATTGCCGTCAACCGTGATGAGGTCGCCGGCGACCTGGGTGACGGTGAGCGTACGCGCACCGTGTTCCGTCTGCGCGCGCAGCTGCATGCCGGGCTGTACGTTCGAGACCCCCTTCAGCGAACGGCGCGGAATCCTCTGCACGAGCTTCTCGTCGTATTCGCCGTAGCCCTCCGCCGGTGCAATGGTGACGTTGAGCTTGTCGCCCGTCTTCTTCCCCTGGAGCTCGCGCTCGAGGCCAGGGATGAGATTGCCGCGGCCATGCAGATAGCTGAGCGGATGTCCCGCGGTGGACTGGTCGATGACGCTGCCGGCATCGTCCTTCAAGATGTAGTGAAGCGTGACGACGGAATCCTGCTTGATCGTCATGGCATTCTCGCATGAGCGGAGCTCGAGGCAGTGTGGGCGCGTCCCCGGCAGGCGTCAACGCAGGTCGGCCGCGCGCACCCCGGGTGCCCTCGGCCCGAGGGGGACCTGCGCAGAAGATCGGCGTATATTGAGTCGTGCCGAGTAGCGCACGCCCGCCGACGGGATGCGGGCCCATTCAAGTCGAGGAGGACCGGGAGATGAATATCGAAGAAGCCAAAGCGCGGCGTAAGGCGCTGATTGCAAGCCCGACCGATCTGGGCTCGGACGCGACACGCGACGTGAGCGGCGCGCTCAATACGCTGCTCGCCGATGTGTTCACGCTCTACGTCAAGACGAAGAATTTCCACTGGCACATGTCGGGTCCGCACTTTCGGGACTATCACCTGCTGCTCGATGAGCAATCGGAGCAGATCTTCGCGATGACGGACGACATCGCCGAGCGTGTGCGCAAGATCGGTGGCGCGACGATCCACTCGATCGGCCAGATCCAGCGGCTGAAGAGGATTCCCGACAACGACGCGGATTACGTGACGCCGCTCGACATGCTCGCGGAGCTCTGCGAGGACAACAAGCGCCTCACCGCGAGCATGCGCGCCGCGCACGGCACGTGCGACGAGCACGGGGACGTGGCGACGGCGAGCCTGCTCGAGAACTGGATCGACGAGTCGGAGCGGCGGACCTGGTTCCTCTACGAGACCTGTCGAGCGGGCGAGACCCGCTAGAGAAGCTCGATCAGCGGATTTCCTTCGCCAGCGCGACGCCGTGGCACGCGGTGCGGCGGCCAGGATCCCGTGTGCGGGTTAATCGTGCGCGGCCGATCAAGCTCCCACCGGCTCGCTAGGAGGGAGGGACCGCAGGTCCTCGCGGCCGGGTCGCGCTGGCAACGGGCACTCCGCGAGACCGGCTCTCCTTGCGATTCTTGTCCGCGATGCCGGCGATGATGAGGGCAAATGCCAGTAGACGCACGATGTAGATGTCGTGCCGCAGCGAGGTAGGGGGGGTGAGCGCGTGGCCCAGCCAATCGAGGGCCATGACCGCGAAGGCGGCAGCGAAGAACGCAAAGAGCCGGTCGCGACTCTCTCTGAAGTAGCGCAGGAAGAACATTGCTGCGATGACGTTGGCCATCGTGAGGAGTCCCCAGGCGTAAAACCTCATGAGGCGCCCCCTAGCGGGTTTCCCAGACTAGGCCGTAGAGCAGGACGAGCATCGAGGCCATCGCAACCGAAATGCGCCACCAGAACAGATCGACGCTCGGCAGGATGATCATGTCGATGAAAAGAATCACGTTCTCGACGGCGATTCCCGCGAAGCACAGGCTTGCCCAGAAGAGCAGGGGCGCGCGATTCTGGCGGTAACCGCGCAGGAGCAGCACGGCGCACGCAATCGCGGTGAGTGCGCACAGCGCGTATACCGTCTCAGCCACGGTCCTTGCCCTTGCGCAGGATGAACGCATCGGCGAACGCTCGCAGCGCGCCGGTGCGCACGCGCTCGATGGCGTTCGTGCTCAGGATCCTGAGGACTGCGATTGGCTGTTCCACGTAGAGGCGTGCGAGGCGGCTCACCGCCTCCTCGAGCGCCGCACTGGCCGGCGCATACACGTAGCGCGGCTCTGCGCCACGGCCGCGCGCTTGCGCGAGCCCGTGCGTCTGCAGCTCCGCAAGGGCAGATTGGGCGAGTGTGCGGTCGATTCCAAAACGCGCACTCAGCGCTGCCGCGGTCTGCTCACGGCGATCGTTCCGCAACGCAAAGAGCATCTCCAGCTGCTCGTACGATTCGATGCGCTCGCGTAAAAGCGCCCGCACATCCTCGGGAACCTGAGGGAAGTCGGGGACACTCTCCGCGGGCATCACGCGATGGAAAGCCGCGTGTCCTGGGGCTGAATCGAGCTCATGAGCCCCCGCGCTGTACTACACTTGTCGCCTGCTGCTTCTTACAGTAACTGCGAGCCCCCTGCAAGGCGACGGCACGCTCCGGCAACGCGAGCTCACCGTCTCGACGACACGACAGCACATGACCGACGCACACGAAGACTCCTCCGAAGACGCACACGAGACATTTCCGCCCACCAGCGCGATCATCAAAAATGCGAGCCGCACGCTGCTTTCGGCTCGTCACTGGAAGGCGCGCATCCTGCTCTGGGTTGCCGCTGCGGCCGTCGGCGGTGCCGCGGTGGGCTTTGCCCGCATGGCGGACACGGCACAGGCGCTGTTTCGCCGCGCGAATGCTGCTTTCCCCTTCGCGCCGTGGGTGCTCGCACCGCTCGGGTTCTTCGCCATCGCCTGGGCGACACGCCGCTTCTTCCGCGGGGCGGAGGGCAGCGGTATTCCACAGACGATCTTCGCTCTGCAGCCCGAGGCGGGTGAGGCAGCGAGCAGGCTCCTGCGCGTGCACGTGGTGGTCGGGCGCATGCTGCTCGCGGGTGCCGGTTTGCTCTGCGGCGGCTCGATCGGGCGCGAGGGTCCGACGGTGCACGTCGGGGCCGTGATCACTCACTTCTTCAGCCGGTGGATTCCGCACGGCCGCACGAGCGCCCAGCGCCGCGCCCTCATTCTCGCCGGGGGAGCGGCGGGCGTCGCGGCCGCATTCAACACACCGCTCGCCGGTATCGTGTTCGCGATCGAGGAGCTCTCTCGATCGTTCGAGGAGCGTGCGAGTGGTGCGACACTCACGGCCGTGGTTCTCGCGGGCGTCATGGCGATCGCGCTCATCGGCGAGTACACCTACTTCGGGCAGCCGACCGTCGCCATGGCAGCGCGCAATGTCTCCCTCGGCACGTTCGTTGTCGCTCTCGCGGGCGGCCTCGCCGGCGGCCTGTTCAGCCGCCTGACGCTCATCGGCGTCGGTGGACTGCCAGGCCCGCTCGGCAGGCTGCAGAGGAACCGGCCGGCGCTGTTTGCCGCGCTGTGCGGACTTGCGGTCGCGGGGGTCGGCTTTGCATCGGGCGGACTGACCTATGGCACCGGGTATCAGGAGGCGCGCTCGATTCTCGAGAGCAACGCGCACCTGCCCTGGTTCTATGCGCCGGCGCGTGCATTCGCCTCCCTGGCGGCGTTTCTGAGCGGTATCCCGGCGGGCCTGCTCGCGCCCTCGCTATCCGTCGGCGCTGGACTGGGGCAGCTCGTCGCGGATCTGTCTGGCCATGCGACCGCCGTTCCCTTCGCGATTCTCGGCATGTGCGGGTACCTCGCCGGCGTCACCCAGGCACCGCTCACCTCCCTCGTCATCGTCATGGAGATGACGACGCGGCACGAGATGGTCCTGCCCCTGATGGTAACGGCCGCGGTGGCAACCGCCTCGGCGAGATTGCTCTCACCTCCGCTGTATCGGGCGCTCGCGCAACGCTACACCATGCCTGCGGCCCCGGCGCGCGCACCGGCTGCGGCTCCGAAGGCCGACGCGACGAACCGCTACGATGCGAGGTAATCGCTAGCCGTAGCGAGCGGTGCGGCACGAGCCGCGATCGCTCGCCCGACAACTATGTCCAGTCGCTCGTTTTTGCGGTGGCCGCCTCGGTCTCCGCGGCACGGCCTGCGACAGGCGTGTCTGCCGAGAGCTGCCAGAAGATCCATGCCGACACGGCGGTCATCAATCCGACGCAGATGAAGGTCGCATGGAACGCCGGAAGTCCCTGCGCGCGATTGCGGGCGAAAACGTCGACGAAGGTCGTGAGCAGACCGCCCGCGGCCGCAACGCCGAGACTCATCGACAGCATCTGAACCATCGAGAGCAGGCTATTGCCGCTGCTCGCGTCGGCCCCCGTCAGGTCCTTCAGCGTCACGGTGTTCATCGCGGTGAACTGCAGCGAGTTCACGATCCCGAACAGACCGAGTTGAATGATGCTGAGCCACAGCGGCTCCGCGCCGGAGATGAGCGCAAAGCTCGCCATGGCGGTGCCGACCATGAACGTGTTGACCACGAGGGTACGGCGGTATCCGAACCGCGTGATGAGCGGCGTCGCCATTCTCTTCGAGAGGATCGCGCCGACCGAGGTCGGCAGCATCATGAGGCCCGAGTGCAGTGGGGTGTAGCCGAGGCTCACCTGCAGCAGGAGTGGAATGAGGAACGGCATGCTGCCGCTGCCGAGCCGTGCGAAGAGATTCCCGAGCAGTCCGATGCTGAAGGTGGAGGTCCGGAACAGGGTCGGCGGAAAGAGCGGGTGGAGCTGCTGGGGCGCGCGCAGCCAGTACGCGACGAGGCTTGCGAGGCCGAAGATCAGGAGCACGAGCACCGTCGCGTGACTGAAGGAGAGCTCCGAGAGCCCGTCGATCGCGAAGGACACCGCGACCATGCCGACGGCGAGCAGCGTGTAGCCTGCAAGGTCGAAGCGCGCGACGTTCGCCTCGCGGTGCTCGGGCATGAAGGCGAAGGTCGCGATGCACCCCGCGATGCCGATCGGCACGTTGATGAGGAAGATCCAGTGCCAGGAGGCGACCTCGACGAGCCAGCCGCCGAGCGTGGGTCCAATGAGCGGGCCGAGCAGTCCGGGAATCGCGATGAAGCTCATCGCCTGCAGGAGCTCCTCGCGCGGGAAGGCGCGCAGCACCGCGAGGCGGCCGACCGGCAGCAGCATCGCGCCCCCGATGCCTTGCACGACGCGTGAGGCGGTGAGCTCGAGCAGGGTGCGCGAGCCTGCGCAGAGGAGCGATCCCGCGACGAACAGCACGATCGCCACGAGGAAGGCGCGCCGGATGCCGAATCGATCCGCGAGCCAGCCCGAGGCGGGAATGAGCATGGCCATCGCGAGCGCATAGGCGATGACGACCGACTGCATCCTGAGCGGTCGCTCCCCGAGGCTCCGCGCCATGGCGGGCAGGGCGGTATTGACGATCGTCGTGTCGAGGGTCTGCATGAAGAACCCGACCGCGACGAGCCACAGCAGGATCTGGAGAGATCGGCCGGGGCGCATGGAACCGGCGCTCAGCCGCCCGAGCGTTTGGCCTCGTAGCCGAGCTTGCGCAGCTCCGCGACGAGACGGTCGCGGTGGTCCCCCTGAATCTCGATGACCCCATCCCTGACCGCGCCGCCCGCTCCGCAGAGCTTCTTGAGCCGGGTGGCGAGCTCCTCGAGCTCGGCCGCCCCGAGCGGCAGGCCCTGGATCACCGAAACGCCCTTGCCGGCACGGCCAGCGACCTCTCGACCGATCCGCACCGCTGCGGGGCCGCTGCGCATCATCGGCGGCTGCGGCGCGCCCTGGCGCCGCGCGGGATCCGTTCGCATCACCACGCCGCGGAAGGTGTGCTTGGGTTTCATCTCACGGCCTCGGTCCGGCGCAGGCTCGCGCGTGCGGCGCGCGTCACGTTGCGAACAGCTGCTGCGCAATATCGCGGAAGGACTTGAACTCGAGCGCGTTGCCGGAGGGATCGCACAGGAACATGGTCGCCTGCTCGCCCGGCGAGCCCTTGAAGCGGACGTGGGGCTCGATCACGAAACTCACCCGGTGCCGGCGCAGCCGCTCGGCAAGCTCGTGCCACTCCCCCATCTCGAGCACGACCCCGCAGTGTGGAACCGGGACCTGGTCTCCATCGACGGGAGTGAAAAGCGCGGCGATCCTCCCGCTCTTGCCCAATGCTGGGTTCAGGTGGCACACGAACTGATGTCCGTAGAGGTTGAAGTCCACCCAGTGGGAGGCGCTGCGGCCTTCGGAGCATCCGAGCACCTCCTTGTAGAATGCGCGCGCCTCGCCGAGATCTCGGACCTGAACCGCAACGTGAAAGGGTGTGAGGGACACGGTCGGGCGGATTATAGGGCTATTTCAACAGCGAGGTGTCCCAGCCTCCGCCGAGCGCCTCGATGAGCGCAACGCTCGCGGTGAACCGGTTCTCCTGCACGGCGAGTGCCGTCTCCTCCGCGTCGAGGCGCGTGGTCTGCGCCGTGATGACGCTGCTGTAGGGCTGCGTGCCGGCCTTGTACTGATTGAGCGTCAGCACCTCCGACTCCCTAGCAGCCTTCACGAGCGCCGTCTCGAGGACCGACTGTTTCTCGAGCACCCGCAAGCTGACGAGCTGATCCTCAACTTGCTGGAAGTCCGCGAGGACCGTCTGGCGGTAGTTGGACACGCTCGCCTCGTAGGCCGCGCGGGCCTGCGCGACCTCTGCGCGCCGCAATCCGGCGTCGAAGAGGGTCTGGGCGAGGCTCGGGCCGAATGACCAGATCTGATTCGACGCCTGGATGAGCTTGGCGATCGTCGGGCCCTGGTACTGGTCCGAGGCCGAGAACGTGAGACTCGGAAAGAACGCCGAGATGGCGACGCCGATCTGCGCATTGGCAGCGGCTACCTGACGCTCGGATTCGGCGATATCGGGCCTGCGCTCGAGCAGCGTCGAGGGGATCCCGGGAGGGACGGTGGGGATGGTCGTCGCAAGCGATGCCGGCTTCAACGAGAAGATCGCCGGCTGCTTGCCGATCAGCACCGCGATCGCGTGCTCGAGCGTACCGCGCAGAATGGCTGCGTTCACCTGCTGCGCCTGTGCCGTGAGCAGCTCGGTCTGCGCGCTCAAGACATCCGCCTTGTACGCAACACCATCGCGGTAGCGCGCCTGGGTGATCTTGAGCGCCTTGTCGTCCGCGGCCACGATGTCGGTGAGCAGCATGACGAGCTGATCCTGCGCGCGCAGCTCGAAGTAATCGGTGGCGAGCTCGGATTGTGCGGTGAGCTCCGCCGCGGCGAGTGCCGCCAGGCTCGCCTGCGCCGAGGCCTTTTGACTCTCGACGGTGCGGCGAGTCTGTCCCCAGATATCGATGTTCCAGCTCGCGCTTGCACCGACGCTATTGAGAGTCTCGCTGAACGTCGTGTTGGAAAGGCCGCTGGTGCCCCCGCCGAGCCCGGTGGTTCCGCCGAATGCGCTCGGATTTCCGCTCAACGCGCCGAGGCCCTCGCCCGTACGCTCGCGTGAGGCGCTCAGGGAGATGGAGGGAAAGAAGCTCGCTTGCGCCTCCCGAACCAGCGCTCGAGCCTCCTCGACGGCCGCCGCAGCGGATTTGACCGTCTGGTTCGAGCCGTTGACCTGGCCTTCGAGCCGATCGAGGACAGGGTCCTTGAAGATCTGCCACCAAGGGCCGCGTTTCAGGATGTCGGCAGGCTCGCTCGGCTTCCAGCCATCCTGCTCCTTGTACGCCGCGGCCGTGACCACCACCGGTCGCTTGTAGTTCGGCCCCACCGAGCATCCGGCCGCAAGGAGGAGCGCGCAGGCAAGCGCTGCGCTGCGCGAGCTCATGTGTGCCCCCGGGCGCTCGGTCCGCCGGCCGCGAGCGGCGGCAAGGAGTCGCTGCCGGCCCCGAGGATCGAGCGGAGGAGGCGCCGGACGTATCGCTGGAGCTGGTGGACGGCCAGATAGACGACAGGTGTCGTGTAGAGCGTCAGGATCTGGCTGACGATGAGCCCGCCCACGATGGCGATGCCGAGGGGCCGGCGCAGCTCGGTGCCTTCCCCATAGGCGAGGGCGAGCGGCAGCGCGCCGGCGATTGCGGCGCACGTCGTCATCATGATCGGTCGAAACCGCAGTGAACACGCTCGCGCGACCGCGGCCCGCGGGTCGAGGCCGAGTGTGCGCTCTGCGTCGATGGCGAAATCGACCATCATGATGCCGTTCTTCATCACGATCCCGATGAGCATGATGATGCCGAGGAAGGAGATGAGGCTGAGCTCGGTGCCGGTGAGAAGCAGCGCGAGCAGCGCCCCGAGCCCTCCGGAGGGTATGGTCGAGAGGATGATGAGGGGATGGGCGTAGCTCTCGTACAGCATGCCGAGCACGACGTAGATCGCGAGGATCGCCCCGAGCAGCATGACCGGCTCGCGGCTCGCGGTTTGCTGAAAGAGGAGGGCCTCCCCATAGGTGCCACCGTGGATGCTCGCCGGAACATGGATCTGGTTCATGGTGCGTTCGATCGCCGCTAATGCCTCATCGAGCGAGACGCCTTCGGGCAGATTGAACGCGATGGAGGTGGATGCGGACGTGCCGGTGTGGGCGACGCTCACCGGGGTCGTGCCGGTCTCGAAGTGGCTGAAGGCCGAGAACGGGACAAGGTTCTCGGCGCTCACGCTCACCGCCGAACCCGTCGATGTGTTGCCGCGCCCGGCGTTCGCGAGCGAGTTGAGGGCCTGATTGCGGGCCAGGTCTTCCGCAATGGCGGCGGCGCTGCCCGAGGCAGCCCCCGAGGAGGCGAAGCTCGTCGTGCCCGCGACCGCCTGGGTCAGCTGCGTTCCCATCACGGGGCCGCCGGCGGTGCTCACGTAGAGGTCCTTCAGCACCTCGGGGCTCTGCCAGAACTGCGGCGCCACCTCCATCACGACGTGGTACTGCTGAGGACTGAACGGGTTGTAGATCGTCGAGACCTCCGCTTGCGCGAAGGCGTCCCCGAGTGCGCTATCGATCTGGGCCTCCGTGAGACCCAAGCGATAAGCAGTGTCGCGATCGACGATGAGGTCCGCTTCGAGTCCTCCCGCCTGCAGATCCGTATCGACGTCGGTCAATTCGGGTACGTCCTGCAATGCATTGCGCAGCTTCTCCGACCAGCTCCGCAGCTCCGTCAGATCGTCCCCGAGCAGGGTGTACTGGTACTGGGCGTTCGCCGAGCGTCCGCCCCCGCCCCCGCCGATATCCTGCATCGACTGCAAAAAGGTCTGCACCCCGGCGACCCTCGCAAGCTGCGGACGCAGCCGCGTGAGCACGTCATCGGCCGAGGCGCGGCGCTCGCTGCGCGGCTTGAGCGTCACGTTGATGTTCGCGCTCGCACCGTTGCCGAAAATGAAGGAGCCGCCTCCGACGGAGCCCGTGACGCTCGCGACAGCGGGGTCGTGCTGGATGATCTTCGCGACCTCCTGCAGCTTGCTCTTGATGAGCTGAAACGACGCGAACGAATCGGCGCGCAAGCCTCCCTGCAGCTGCCCGGTGTCCTGCTGCGGGAAGAATCCCTTGGGCACGATGACGAGCAGGAAGACGTTGAGCACGATCACGGCGAGGAGCAGCGTGAGCACGAGTCCCGGATGACGCAGTGCCCAGGCGAGCGAATGCTCGTACTCGCGGCGCAGCGCGTTGAAGCGGCGATCGAACCAGTGCTCCTCGGCCCGCGCTCGCACCGTTCGCAGCAGTCCCGGCAGCAGCCGCGAGCACAGCATCGGCGTCGTTGTGAGAGACAGGGCGAGCGAGATGAGGATCGCGACCGAGAGGGTGATCGCGAACTCGCCGAACAGCTGACCGGGTATGCCGCCGATCAGCTCGAAGGGCAGGAAGACGGCGCAGAGCGCGAGGCTCATCGCGAGCACGGTGAAGCCGACCTCGCGTGCACCGTGCAGCGCAGCGCGCATCCGCGACATGCCGCCCTCGATGTGCCGGATCGTGTTCTCCATCACGACCACGGCATCGTCCACCACGAAGCCCGTCGCGACCGTGACGGCCATGAGCGAGAAATTGTCGAGCGTGAAGTTGAGCAGGTACATCGCGCCGAAGGTGCCGATCAGCGAGACGGGCACCACGACGAGCGGCACGAGCGCGGCACGGTAGCTGTGCAGGAAGATGTAGACGACGAGCACGACCATGGCGACCGAGATGAGCAGGGTCTGCTCGACCTGCCGCAGGGAGCCCCGGATGGTCACCGAGCGGTCGGACGTGACTTTGAGATCGATGTTGGGATCGATGGACGCCCTGAGCTCCGGGAGCGCGGCTCTCACCCGGTCGACCACGTCGATCATGTTGGCCCCGGGCTGCTTCAGAACCTGCACCGTCACGGCGGCCTTGCCGTTGTAGATGCCGTAGGTGCGGATGTTCTGGGTGGCCCCGTCTTGCATGTCGGTCACGGTCCCGACGTCACTTAACCTCACGAACGCGTTGTTGCGGCTCGCAATGATGAGGTCCCGGTAGGCCGCCGCGTCGCGCGCATTGTCGTTGGTGTAGATCTGGTAGCGCATCGGTCCCACGTCGATGCCCCCTTTCGGGGAATTCGCGTTCGCGTTGGAGATGGCGGCCACCACGTCCTGCAGGCCGATGCCGTATTTCTCGAGCGCGAGCGGATTGAGCTCGACGCGCACCGCCGGGAGTGCGCTGCCATTGACGTTCACGCCACCCACGCCCTTGATCTGCGCCAGGCGCTGAGAGATGACGGCATCGGCGGCGTCGTAGATCTGTCCCTGCGTCAGCACATCGGAGGTCATCGCGATCTGCATGATCGGGAACATCGAGGTGTTGATCTGACGATAGATCGGGTTGCTCGGGAGCCCGGTCGGCAGATCGAGGCGCGCCGCCTCGATCGCCGCCTGGACGTCGCGCGCGGCGCCGTTGATGTCGCGGTCGATTCCGAAGGTCAGCTGGATATTGGTCGAGCCCACCGTGCTGGTCGAGGTCATGTCGTTCACGTCCGCGATAGCCCCGAGGTGCCGCTCGAGGGGCGTTGCGATGGTGCTCGCCATCACCTCGGGGCTCGCACCCGGGAAGGAGGCGGAAACGAAGATGGCGGGCAGATCGATGCGCGGCAGCGAGGCGACGGGCAGGAGCGTGAAGGCCGCGGCGCCCGCCGCGGCGACCCCGAGCGTCAGCAGAATCGTCGCGACCGGCCGCTTGATGAAAGGCGCCGAGATGTTCACGTCACGCTATCTCACGTCGCACTGTCGAGCAGCGCGGCGCGGTCGTCGGCGGCCAGCTCACCGAGGGGCACGCGCTTGGCGAGGCGATCGAACGCGAGGTAGATCACGGGGGTGGTGAACAGGGTCAGCACCTGGCTCACGAGCAATCCGCCGACGATGCTCACGCCGAGCGGATGGCGCAGCTCCGATCCCGTGCCCGTGCCGAACATTAGCGGGAGCGCTCCGAAGATCGCGGCGACGGTCGTCATGAGGATCGGGCGGAAGCGCAGCAAGCACGCCTGATGGATCGCCTCGCGCGGTGCGAGACCCTGGGTGCGCTCCGCATCGATCGCAAAGTCGATCATCAGGATCGCATTCTTCTTCACGATGCCGATGAGGAGCACGATCCCGATGAGCGCGATGATCGTGAGGTCCTCGCCGAAGAGCATCAGGGCGAGCAGCGCACCGATGCCGGCCGAGGGCAGGGTCGAGAGGATCGTCACCGGGTGAATGAAGCTCTCGTAGAGCACCCCGAGCACGATATACATCACCATCACGGCCGCGAGCAGCAGCAGCAGCTCGTTCGTCAGGTTCTTGCGGAACGCGAGCGCCGCCCCCTGGAAGGTGGTGCGGATGCTCTCCGGAAGATTGAGGTTTGTCTCCGTGCGCTCGATCGCACTCACGGCCGCACCGAGCGATGCGCCGGCAGCGAGATTGAACGACACGGTCGTCGAGGGGAACTGCGCGAGATGATTGATGACGAGCGGTCGCTGCTCGACAGCGATCTTCGCGATGGCCGACAGCGGAACCTGTCCCCCGCCTGCGGACGGCACGTAGAGATTGGCGAGCGAGTCCACGGACCCGAACGTCGAGCGATTGACCTGCATGATCACGCGATACTGGTTCGACTGCGTGAAGATCGTCGAGACGATCCGCTGCCCGAAGGCATCGTAGAGCGCGTTGTCCACCGTGCCGACGCTGATGCCGAGCCGCGCCGCGCTGTCGCGGTCCACGGTGATGTAGACCGCAAGCCCGTTGTCTTCCTGATTGCTCGTCACGTCGATCAGCTCGGGGAGCCTGCGCAGCGCCTGCACGAGCCGCGGTGTCCAGGTGGTGAGCGCCGCGCTATCGGCACTCTCGAGCATGAACTGGTATTCCGCCCGGCTGACCGTGTTGTCGAGCGTGAGATCCTGCGCAGGCTGCATGTAGAGCGTGATGCCGGGCACCCGCGCAGTCTCGCCGCGCAGCCGGCGGATCACCTCCGTCACGTTCGAGCTGCGCTGCTCGCGCGGCTTGAGATTGATGAGGAAGCGCCCGCTGTTCAACGTGACGTTACTGCCATCCACGCCGATGAACGAGGAGAGGCTTGCGACATCCGGGTCGGTGAGGATGGCGGCCGCGAGGGCCTCCTGACGGTCGGCCATGGCCTTGTAGGAGATCGCCTGCGTCGCCTCGGAGATCCCTTGAATGAGTCCCGTGTCCTGATCCGGGAAGAATCCCTTGGGGATCAGCGCGTAGAGCAGCACCGTGATGACGAGCGTCGCGGCGAAGATGCCGAGCGTGAGCGGCTGGTGGTCGAGAACCCAGGTCAGGCGGCGCCCGTACCACTCGACCACCGCCGCGAACCAGTGGCCCGACTCGTACGGGCCTTCGCCCGCCTTGGGTCGAGGTCTCAGGAGCTTCGCGCACATCATCGGCACGAGCGTCAGCGAGACGACCGCAGAGAGCAGGATCGTCACGGCGAGCGTCACCGCAAACTCACGGAACAGCCGCCCGACGACATCCTGCATGAACAGGAGCGGGATCAGGACGGCGATCAGCGAGACGGTGAGCGAGATGATCGTGAAGCCGATCTGCCCGGCCCCGTTGAGGGCCGCCTGGAGCGGCCGCTCACCGCGCTCGATGTGGCGGGCGATGTTCTCGATCATCACGATGGCATCGTCCACGACGAATCCGGTCGCGATGGTGAGCGCCATCAAGGAGAGGTTGTTGAGGCTGAATCCGGCGAAATACATCGCCGCGAAGGTTCCAACGAGCGAGAGCGGAACCGAGAGGCTCGGAATGATGGTCGCGGGGACGTTGCGCAGGAAGATGAAGATGACGAGGACCACCAGCGCGACGGACAGGGTCATCTCGAACTGCACGTCCTTGACCGAGGCTCTGATCGTCGTGGTGCGATCGGTGAGGATCGACACGTCGACGCCGGCGGGCAGAGAGGCCTGCAGGGAGGGCAGCAGGTCGTGGATGCGATCGACGACATCCACGACGTTCGCGCCCGGCTGACGCTGGACGTTGAGGATCAGCGCCGGCGTGGTGTTCATCCAGCCGCCAAGCTCGGTGTTCTCGGCGGCCTCGACGAGCGTCGCCACATCCTTGAGGCGTACCGGCGCACCGTTGCGATAGGCGATGATGATGTCGCCGTATTCCCCCGGTGTGCTCAACTGGTCGTTGGTATTGACGGTGTAGGTGCGTGACGGTCCGTCGAACGTGCCCTTGGGCCCGTTCTGGTTCGCGACGTTGATCGTCGTGCGAAGATCATCGAGGTTCAAGCCGTACGCTGCCAGCGCGAGGGGATTGACGATGACGCGCACCGCAGGCCGCTCGCCGCCGCTCAACGACACGACGCCGACACCCTTCACCTGCGAGATCTTCTGGGCGAGGCGCGTGTCGGCCAGATCTTCCACCTTGGTCAGCGGCATCACTTTGGAGGTGATCCCGAGCGTCAGGACGGGCGCATCGGCCGGGTTGACCTTCGAATAGATGGGAGGTGCCGGCAGATCCTGCGGCAAGAGCACCTGCGCCGCGCTGATGGCGGCCTGCACCTCCTGCTCTGCCACATCGAGGGCGAGGGACAGGTCGAATTGCAGGGTGATGACCGATGCGCCGGCCGAGCTGGTCGAGGCCATCTGATCGAGCCCCGGCATCTGACCGAGCTGCTTCTCGAGTGGCGCCGTGATCGCCGAGGTCATCACCTCCGGACTTGCGCCCGGATAGAAGGTCTGCACCTGAATCGTCGGGTACTCGACGTCAGGCAGCGCGGACAGGGGCAGCATCAGATAGGTGATGAGCCCCACCGCGAGGATCGCGATCATGAACAGCGTCGTGGCGACCGGACGCAGGATGAACAGGCGCGAAGGATTCATGGGGGCCGGGGGTGCGACGCGGGCCTCAGGTAGATGCGCGTCGCGCGAACGGCTTGCCTTTGCGACCCGCGTGCGGGGACCCGGCTGCGGCGGGGCTGGGGGCTCCCGGCAGCAATACCGCGGCACCATCTCGCAGCCGATCACCACCGTCGGTCACGACGGTCTCGCCGGCCGAGAGGCCGGACGTGACGGCCACGTTGTTGCCATCGACCTGACCGAGCTTGATGGGTCGCACCGAGACGGTGCTCCCGGGGCCGACGACGTACACGAAGGTGGAAAGAGTCCCGTTCGGCGCTCCGCGGCGGACCGCCGCGCCCGGGATGACGAGCTGCCGATGCAGCACATCCTCGACCAGTTGAACGTTCACGAACTGGTTGGGGAAGAGTACACCGTCCCGGTTGTCGAAGATCGCCCGCAGCTTCACCGTGCCCGTCGTGGCATCGATCTCGTTATCGAGCGTCAGAAGCTTGCCTACCGCGAGCTCCTTGCTGTTGCTGCGGTCGTAGGCCTCGACCTGCAAGGTCGCGCCGGAGGCCACGCGCCTTTGGATGTCGGGCACGTAGTCCTCCGCGACGGGGAAGATGACGGTGATCGGCTGCAACTGCGTGACCACGACGATGCCGTTGGCATCGCCCGGCGTGACGTAGTTGCCGGCGTCGACGAGTCGCAGGCCCACCCGACCGGTGATGGGCGAGACGATGTGGCAGTAGGCGAGGTTGATCTCTGCCGCCTCGACGGCCGCCTTGTCTGCCGCCACGGTGCCGATGTACTGATCGACGAGAAACCTCTGCTGATCGAGCTGCTGCTGCGAGACCGCATCCTGCTTGATCAGATCCTGATAGCGCGTGAGATCCAGCCGGTCATCGGCGAGCTGCGCCTGATCGCGCGACAGATTCCCCTTGTCCTGATCCAGAGCCGCCTGGTAGGGGCGGGGATCGATCTGCGCGAGGAACTCGCCCGCATGCACGATCTGGCCCTCCCGGTAGCCGATCTTCTGTAGGTAGCCGCTGATCTGTGTCTTCACGGTCACGGTCGCGAGCGGCGTCACCGTGCCGAGGGCCGGGAGGCGTACGACGATATCGCCGAAGGAGGCGCGAGCGACGGCCACCGCAACCGGACCGCTTTCCGTTGCGGCCGCCATGCCCGGAGGCCCGAAGCGCTGGTTGGGCGAGGTCTGGCGATGATGGAGCCCGCGGAAGATCGCGACCACGATGATCAGAACGACGGCCGCCGCGATATAGAGCCCGATCTTCGGCCCGCGGGTGGGCGGCGGGGGTTGCGAGACGATGCTCGGTGAGTCCGCCGGAGCACGCTCCACCGGCGCTCGCGTCGGCTCCTCCTTCGAGCGAGCCTCCTCTTCCTGATCGGTCAGTGCGTCCACAACTCTTCCTTCCTTACAGATCCAGCTTGTAACCGACTCCATAGACGGATTCGACGAGCTCGCGTTCCGGGCTCGCCCGCTGGAGCTTGCGGCGGAGATTCTTCACGTGAGAGTCCACGGTGCGATCGGTAACGACTCGATGATCCTCGTAGAGGTTGTCGAGCAGCTGGGTGCGGGAAAATACCCGCCCGGGCGCCGCGGCGAGTGTCTTCAGCAGCCGGAACTCGACCGGCGTGAGATCGAGCGGCTTGCCGTCGAGTGCGGCCGCATGCTGACTCTCATCGATGGTGAGCCCGAGCGCGCTCACGGGAACGGGTCCACGATGGACGCGCCGGAAAATCGCCTTCACTCGCGCGACCACCTCGCGGGGACTGAACGGCTTGCAGATGTAATCGTCGGCTCCGAGCTCGAGTCCGAGCAGCCGGTCGATCTCGTCCACGCGGGCCGTGACCATCACGAGCGGCACGTTCGTGAACGTGCGCAGCTCCCGGCAGATGTCGAGTCCGTCGCGCCCCGGAAGCATGAGGTCGAGAATGATGAGGTCCGGCGGATCTGACTTGACGGCAGGCACGACCTCGCGGCCGTCCGCGATCCAGCGCGCCCGATAGCCCGAGGCGCGAAAGTAATCCCCGAGCAGGGCTGCGAGCTTCGGCTCGTCCTCGACGATGAGGATCGCCGGAGGAGGCGTCTCGGCCGCCATGCCGCTCAGCTCTGGGCGGGCAGCGTCACGCAGATCCATAAGCCCCCGAGCGGTGACGCTCGCGCAGTGATCACACCCTGATGCGCCTCGACGATGTTCTTGCAGATCGCAAGCCCGAGGCCGGCCCCACCGCTCTCGCGGCTGCGCGAGCGGTCCACGCGATAGAAGCGGTCGAAGAGCCGCGGCAGGAACTCGGCGGGCACGCCCGGCTCGGAGTCCTGCAGGTCGATCACGATCTGCTCGCGCTCGGCGCGGCACGCCACGCGAACCCGTCCGCCGGGATTCGTGTAGCGGATGGAGTTCTCGATCAGGTTCGAGAAGAGCTGCTGCAGACGGGTCTCATCACCGCTCACGACGAGCTCGCGGCTCGGAATGTCGGACTCGAGGGTGATGCGCCGCTCCCGCAGTCGTTCCGCGAAGCCCGTCAGTCTGAAACGCAGCAGCTCCGCCACGTCCACGTCCGCCATGCGGTAGGTGAGCGCGCCGATGTCCGCGAGCGACAGGTCGTAGAGATCGTTCACGAGCTTGCCGAGGGTCGCGACTTCCCCCTGCAGCGATTTGAGCATCTCCGGCGTGAGCTCCCGAACGCCGTCCTCGATCGCCTCGAGCTCGCCCTTCAGGACGGCAAGCGGAGTGCGCAGCTCGTGCGAGACGTCCGCCATGAAGGCCCTGCGCATCTGCTCGTTCTTCTCGAGCGCGAGCGCGAGGCGATTGAAATCATCCGACAGACGGCCGATCTCGTCGCGCGAGGAAACCGTGAGGCGCGTGGCGTAATCGCCGGCAGCGAGCCGATGGGTGGCCGCAGTGATGCTGCGGATCGGCCCGAGCAGCCGGTGCGTGAGCAACACGGCCACGAGCGCCGCGAGCAGCACGGCCCCCGCGCCGATGATCCACGTCGAGACGAGCTGACGGTCCTCGAGGTGGGCGCCGGCGCCGGCGGTGACGCGCTGGAACGGCAGTACGGCGATCCAGCCCACGAGGTGCCCAGCGACGTTGATCGGCCGCATCGGCGCATTCGCGGTGACATCCGGGTTACCGACGATGAAGCGGCGCTCCGTATCGAGCAATGCCATGCGCAGGCTAACCCCGATGCGCAGGCTCACATCGGTGAGCTCGGATTCGGGAATGCGGCCCGTGAACGGAGCAGTCGGCGGATGCGGCTCGCTCACCGGGCGCGGCGCCGATGCGCTCGCGACGAGCGTGAACCACGCATGGGGATCGTGCCGCAGGAAATCCCAGCTCCCGTGCTGCTGGTACGCGGCGGCGAGCGTCGGCACGACGCTCTCGATGCGCTCGATACCCTGCTCGTTGAGATAGCCGATGAAGCCGCGAATGAAGCTCACGCGCGCGGCGATGCTGGTCGCGAGCACGGCGAGCATGCTGGTGACGAGCAACGCGAGGAACAGCTTCGAGGTGATTCCGAGCTTCAGGATCTCGCGCCTGCGCGCGGCACGCGGTCGAGCGGTCGAGCCGACCTGCGAGCCCCGCTCCGCAGCGGGCCTCGCCTGCGCCGGCGGGCTCCCCTCGCCCGCAGGGCCGAGCTGCGCCGTGGAGTCGAATTTGATCGAGCCGAATCTCATCGAGGCATCTGATCCTTCCGGCCGCCTGTGATCAAGGCGCCGGTGCCGAATCCACGAAATCTCCAACTTGTCTTCACATTCGGTCTTCAGCTTGCGCTTTCGGCGCTGTATCGCGCGAGCAGGCCGCTGCGTACCGCATAGTGGTATACGCGCACGAAGAAGCCCGCGCAGAGCACGATCTGCAGCACCGCGAGCGCGATGCCTCCGAGGAGGGGCCCGAAGGCGAAACTGCGCCCCGTGACGATGGCCCGCATGTCCTCGAACACGTAGGAGGGCGGCAGAACCCTTGCGACGGCTTGCATCCACGAGGGCAGCGTGGCGAGCGGATAGAACACGCCCACGAAGGGGGAAATGAGCGCGGGCAGCGGCCACACCATCCACTCCGAGGCCGGCCCGAGCCGCAGCACGAGCGCGCTCGCGAGGATGCCGAGCGCGATGCCGAACAGGAACAGCGTGAGCAGAAACGGTGCGAGCGCGAGGCCCAGCGAGAAGAACGGCAGGCCGAAGAGCGTGGTGGCGAGCGCGAGCATCACCGCAAGCCCGATGAGGCTCGTCGTGATGCTCGTCACGACGAGGCCCAGGACGTATTCGGAGATCGCAAGGGGCGTGGCGAAGAAGTTGAGGAAGTTGCGCGACCACACGTCCTCGAGAAATGCGGTGGTGACTCCCTGCATGATGCGGGTGAAGAAATCCCACATGAGCACCGCACCGAGGAGGCTCGCGACGAAGTTGATGCGTGCGCCGGCGACGCTATTGAGGTAGCGCGTGATGAATCCCCACAGCACGATATCGATCGCGACCCAGGCGAACATGGGCAGGACCCGCACGGGGCTGCCGCGCATCAAATAGAATTGGCGCAGCACGACCCCCGCGATGGGTCTCAGCCTCATGGCGCGACGCCCGCCACGAGTGGCTCGCGTGCCAGGCGGATGAACAGCTCCTCGAGGGTGCGAGCGCCATGCTCGTAGGGCAGCTGCCGCGGGTCGCCCTCGAGCAGGATCCGGCCGCGCGAGAGGAACAGCACCCGGTTGCACACTTCCTCCACCTCGTACATGTTGTGCGAGGTCCACAGGATCCCGCACTGCCGCTCGAGCGCGAGCGCCCGCACGCGCGCCCGCGCGGCTTGCGCGGCGGATGGATCGAGCGAGGCGGTCGGCTCATCGAGCAGCAGCAGCTCGGGACGATTGAGCATCGCCTTGGCGAGTGCGACACGCGTTTGCTCACCGGAGGAGAGCAAACCGCATTTGATATCGCGCAGCCGCACGAGATCGAATTCCTCGAGGAGGGAGGCGATGCGTGGCGTGAGATCCTTCACGCCGTAGATGAGCCCGAAGACGCGCAGGTTCTGCCGCACGGTGAGATTGCCGGGCAGTGCGGCGTACACCGCGGCGAAGCTGGTGCGCGCGAGCGCCCGCGAGCGCTGCCGCCCGAGGTCGATGCCCGCGATGTGCACCGTGCCCGAGGTGGGCGCGAGGACCCCGAGAATCATGTTGATGGTCGTCGTCTTGCCCGCCCCGTTCGGCCCGAGCAAGCCGACGATCTCGCCCCGGTGCAGGTCGAACGAGATGTGGTCCACGGCGAGGAGGTTGCGGTAGCTCTTGCAGAGCCCGCTCACCCGCAGCACCGGGGGCTCGGCTGACGGACTCAAGTGCGGATCGGCCTCGGGGATCTTCACGGCATGGGCTCGATGTTGCGAACCGCTCGCGCGCCGGGGCGTCGAGCAGGTGTGGTGGCGCACGCGCGCGACCCGTGCGTGCTTGCGCGCGGGTGAGTCGCGGGGTGCCGCTCGTGTATCATCATTATAGCGGGCCTCACGCCGAGCGGCGCTGCGCCGGTGCCAATATGCGGACGGGCAATCAGATGGCCAAATCGTATGACGTCGTGGTGGTCGGCTCGGGACACAACGGCCTCGTCGCTGCGGCCTATCTCGCGCGCGCCGGCAAGAGCGTGCTGGTCCTCGAGCGCAATGCCTGGTTCGGGGGCGGAGTCGTCACTCGCGAGCTGACGGTGCCTGGTTTCCGGCACGATCAGCACTCCATGGCGCACATCTTCATCCAGGGCAATCCGCTCCTGAAGAACGACGAGCTGCAACTCAAATCCCGCTATGGCCTGCGCTACGTCTTTCCGGAGGTGCCGATGATGGCGCTCTACGAGGACGGTGCGAGCCTCGCGCTGCACCGCGACCGGGAGCGCACGCGTGCGCAGATCGCCAGGTTCTCCGCGCACGACGCGGAGGCCTACGGCAGGCTCGCGGGCGAGGCTGCTGGGTGGCTGCCGATGATCGAGTCCAGCCTCTATGGCGCGCCCGCCCCGATGGGAGCCACCGCGGCGCTGATGGATCAAAGCCGCGAGGGACGCGCGCTCTGGCGCACCACGCAGATGAGCACGCACGATCTGCTCTGCAGCTACTTCCACGACGATCGGGTGCGGATGCTGCTCGCGCGTGTCGCGGGGGAGAACCTCGTCTCCCCGGACGAGAAGGCCACCGCGCTCGGGGTCTTCGTGTTCATCGCCTTTCTCGAGGCCTACGGGTTCGGAGTGGCCGTCGGGGGCAGTGGCCGTCTCGCGGATGCGCTCATTGCCTGCATCCGGGACCACCGCGGGGAGGTGCTGAGCAGCGTCGACGTGGAGCGCGTCGAGGTGCAGGGCGGCCGCGCGCGCGGCGTGCGCACCCGGGACGGGCGCGAATATCTCGCCGGCGATTGCGTGATTGGCGCCATTCATCCTCATCACCTCGGGCGCATGGTCGAGGGCGTCGATCCCCGGCTCGCAGCCGCGGCCGCCGCTACGGAGATCTCCCCGAACGCCTGCATCACGGTGCATGCGGCCTTGAGGGCACCGCTGCGCACTCGCGCCGGGGAGCCGCTGCGCGCCGTGATGGTCGAGCTCTTGCCGAACGAGTACGAAACCCTGCGCCGCTCCTTCGACGAGCTGCGCTATGGAAATCTTTCCCCGTATCCGCTCGTCGGCCTCGGCTCACTCTCCGAATTCGACTCCTCGAGGGCGCCACCCGGCGCGGCGACGCTGCACGCCTGGGATTACGTGCCGTACGTGCGCGGCGATGGACGAACGTGGGACGAGGCGAAGGGCGAGTACGCCGAGCGCATGCTCGCGCACGCGGCGCGGTTTCTGCCCAATCTCACGCGCGAGAATATCCTCGCGTACCACTGCGACAGCCCCGTGGACATGGAGCGCACCTCCTCGAGCTTCGTGCATGGAGATCTGCACGGGATTGCCACCTCCACCTACCAATCAGGCGCGCATCGCCCGATTCCGGAGCTCGGCCAGTACACGGTGCCGGGTATCGAGCGGCTCTACCTCGTCGGACCTTTCCAGCATCCGGGCGGGGGGGTGTTCGGCGCAGGGCGCGCAACGGCCGTCAGGATCTTCGCGGATTTGAAGCTCGACTTCGGCCGCACCGTGCGGTGAGCGCGACCCGAGGCGAGTCTCAAGTCGCGAGCACGCGGCACAGCCAGCTCGAGATGTCCGCAACCTCCTGCGGGCACACCTGGTGCTGCATGGAGTAGGTCTTCCACTCGACCGCGTAGCCATGCGCGGTGAGCGCCTCGCGCGAGCTCTCCGCGAGCGCGATCGGCACGAGCGGGTCGTGCGTGCCGTGGCACATCAGGATGGGAGTGGGGCGGTTTGCGGGCGAGGCTTCGCGGATCGTGTTGCGCAGCGGCAGCCACGCGGAGAGGGACAGGATGCCCCCGAGCCTCTCCCCGTGTCGCAGCCCCGTGTGCAGCGCAATCGCGCCGCCCTGAGAGAAGCCCGCGATCACGATGCGGCTCGCGGGAATACCGCCTTCCTGCTCGCGGCGGATGAGCTCCTCGACGAGCGCGATGGAGCGGCGAATCCCGGGCTCGTCCTCCCGCTCATCCGGCGAGAAGCCGAAGATGTCGTACCACGCGCGCATGCGCATGCCGTTATTGATGGTCACCGGACTTACCGGTGCGTGCGGAAAGATGAACCGCGGCTCGCAGCCCACGGGAAAACGGAGCTGCGGGACGAGGGGAACGAAGTCGTAGCCATCCGCGCCCAGGCCGTGCAGCCAGATCACGCCCGTATTGGGCACGACGCCGGAGCCCGGCTCGAGCACGACGCGGTCGGCGCTTTCCCGCTGCAAGTAAGTCATCTTTGCGCCGCTGCTGCCATGACCAGCCGGTATGGTAGACGCAAAGCGGTGCATACACCTCGATATTCATGCCAGGAGCCACGGCGAGCGACGCGGCAGCCCTAGAATTCGCGGGCAACCGCACGGTCCGCTCGAGCTCGCCGCACACCTGCCGTGGATGATCTGTTCGCCGCGTCCGTCCCGCCGCTCGCGCGCCCCGTCGCGCCGCTCGATGAGCTTGGCGCCTACGAGGCGTTGTGGCTGCGCGAGGGCACGACTTTCAGGTCTCTCGCGCGTCTCTTTCGCGCCCGACCCGGCGCCTTGCCGTCCGACTTCGTCTGCAAGCGGCAAGCCGGCCTGCAGCGTGACAGGGCGCTCGAGCAAGCGAGGGCTGCGGGAATGGGCTCCTTCGGTGTGAGCCTTCCCGCAATGCGCGAGTACCCCCAAGGCCTGCGCACGGCCGTCGCACCCGTCGAGGTGCTCTACTACCAGGGTCGCGCCGCGCTCCTCGACGCGCGCTGTCTGGCGATCGTCGGCACGCGGCATCCGACCCGCGAAGGCGAGGCTCGGGCCAGCGAGCTCGCGAGGCGCTTCGCCCGCGCGGGCTTCACGATCGTCTCGGGGCTCGCCTGCGGAATCGATACGGCCGCGCACGTCGCGGCGATCGAGTCCGGCGGCGCGACTGCGGCGGTGCTCGGAACGCCGATCACGAGCGTCTTTCCACCTGCAAATGCCGCACTCCAGCGGCGCCTGGCACGCGATCACCTGGTCGTGAGCCAGGTGCCGATCCTGCGCCACGCGCGGCAGTCGCGCGAGGCCAATCGGATGTTCTTTCGCGAGCGCAACGCAACGCTCGCCGCGCTTGCCGAGGCCGTGATCATCGTCGAGGCGGGCGAGCGCTCCGGAGCGCTCATTGCCGCCCGGCACGCCCTCGAGCGAGGCCGGCGCGTCTTCGTGCTCGAGAGCTCCTTGCGCCGGGCGGACCTCGCCTGGCCGGGCCGCCTCCTCAGCCGCGGCGCGGTACGGGTGCGCCGGCTCGCCGACATCGAAGGCATTCTTGTTCCCTGACCGTCTCATCTGGATCGACGCAGCGACCCGCCGGGATCATCGGTTTCTCGGGCCGAACGATCATTGCCTGTACTTCGGGGAGTTCTTCGCCGGATGCGGCTGGCGCGCCGGACCCACGAACGATCTGATCATCGATTTCAAACGCGCACCGAGCGTGATCGCCGCGAGCCCCCATGCGCTTCGAGTGCAACACTTCAAAGATCGAGCCGTCGCGAGGGTCGCAGGGGCCCTGCGGCGTCAGTTCGCGCAGACAGCGATCCGCGCGGTGCTGACCTTCGTGCCCATTCCCCCGTCCAAGATTCCCGGTCAGCCCGATCACTGCGATCGGCTGCTGCACACGCTCAAGCTCGCCTTCGCGGGACTCGATGCCGATATCCGGCCACTGCTGCGCCAGAGAGCGAGCACTCCGGCCGATCACCGCAGCCGCGGCTGCCGCATCCGGTTCGGGGAACTGCTCGAGTTGACGGAGCTCGATCCGGCGGAGCTCAAACGTCCGCTGCGATCCCTCGTCGTGCTGTTCGACGATGTGCTCACCTCGGGCAAGCACCTCGCGGTCGGCAGGGTCCGCATTCGCGAGGTTTTCCCCGAACAGGCGATCATCGCCGTGGCGATCGCGCGCCGCGCGCGGCCGAGCACGCCAGTTGCTTGAGCTTCCCTGGCAGAATGTGCCCATGAGGAAAGCTGCGCAGCTTCCGGTCTCCAGCCGCTCGAGGAAGGTCGTCTATGCCGCGACCGCGGCCAATCTGGCCATTGCAACGACCAAGTTCGCCGCGGCGGCGCTCTCGGGAAGCTCCGCGATGCTCGCGGAGGCCATCCACTCGGTCGCGGACACCGGAAACCAGCTGCTCCTCCTGCACGGTCTGAAGCGCAGCCAGCTGCCGCCGGATGCCTCCTATCCGTTCGGCCACGGCAAGGAGCTGTACTTCTGGAGCCTGATCGTCGCGATCCTGCTGTTCGGCGTCGGCGGAGGGATGGCCCTCTACGAGGGCATCTCTCACGTGATCACGCCGCGGCGGATGGAAAGCGCGCTCTCCGCCTACATCGTGCTCGCAGTCGCCGCAGTTTTCGAGTCGCTCTCGTTCAGCGTCGCGGTTCGCGAGCTGTTGCGCAGGAGGGGACCGCAAGCTTTCTGGCTGCGCGTGCACTCGAGCAAGGATCCCTCCGTGTACACGACCTTCTACGAGGATCTCGCCGCGCTGCTCGGCCTGCTCATTGCCTTCGCGGGCATCTACCTCGGTCACCGCTTCGGCAATCCGTACTACGACGCCGGGGCCTCCATCGCGATCGGCGCGATCCTCTGCATCGTCGCGCTGACTCTCGTGTATGAGAGCCGCAGTCTGCTCATCGGCGAGAGTGCGAACCCGGAGATCGTGGCGAGCATTCGGCAGATCGTCGACGCCGACCCGGCGATCCGTGCGGCCCGCACGCCGCTCACGATGCACCTCGGGCCGATCGACGTGCTCTTGAACCTCGATGTGGAGTTCGAGCCGGGCATCTCGGCTCGCGAGCAGGTCGCGGCCGTGGCACGGATCGAGGATGCCATTCGCCGGCGCCATCCGGCGATTCGGCGCATCTTCATCGAGGCCAGCCGACTCAGCGAGGAGCGCAGCGCCGGGTAGCCCCGCCTGCTACGATGGACAGCCGGGCGGCACGAGGTGACCCGATTGTCCAGAGCTCCCGTTGATTACTCGAGCGCCGGGGTCGACTACCACCGCATCGATGCGCTGAAGATCCGCGCGCAGCAGGCGGCCCGTGCGACCGCACGCCATCTCACTGCGCGCGGGCTTCACGAGCTCGAGCGCTCGCGCGGGGAGTCGGCCTACGTCGTCGATGCCGGCGGGGTGCTGCTCGCCTCCGTGACCGAATGCCTGGGCACCAAGTCGCTCGTGGCGGATGCGGTGCGGGCGCTCTCCGGGCGCACCCACTACGACACCCTCGCGCAGGACACCCTCGCGATGGCCGTCAATGATCTGGTCACGGTGGGCGCCACCCCGCTCTCCGTGCAAGCGTACTGGGCGGCGGGTAGCAGCGAGTGGTTCGCCGATCGCGAGCGGATGGAGGATCTGGTGCGCGGCTGGCAGGCGGCGTGCGATGCCTGCAAGGTGGCCTGGGGTGGGGGGGAAACGCCTGCCCTCAACGGGGTGATCGAGCCGAGCCGGGTCGATCTTGCCGCCTCCTGCGTCGGCATCGTTGCCCCGCGCAAGCGGCTCATGCTCGGCGAGGCGCTCCGCGCGGGCGATGCGATCGTGCTGCTCGCCGCGAGCGGCATCCATGCGAACGGCGTGAGCCTTGCCCGCAAGCTCGCGCAGCGCGTGCCGGGAGGGTATGCCGCTCGCATCGGCGACGGGCGGGCCTTCGGTGAAGCGCTGCTCGACCCGACCGTGCTCTACGCACCGGTGATGGAGGCCGTGCTCGAAGCGGGCCTCCTGCCACACTACGTCGTGCACGTGACGGGACACGGCTGGCGCAAGATCATGCGCCATCCCGGTGCCTTCACCTACCGCATCACGCAGCTGCCCCCTGTCCCAACCGTCCTCGAGTTCTTGCAGCGCGAGCTGCCCCTCGATCACCGCGAGGCCTACGGCAACCTCAACATGGGCGCGGGCTTCGCGCTCTTCGTGGCACCGGACGAGGCCGAAGCGACCGTGCACGCGGCGCGCGCCGCCGGAGTCGACGCCTGGATCTCGGGCGCCGTCGAAACCGGGCCGCGGCGCGTCGTGGTCGATGCCCTCGGCATCGTGTACGAGTCCGATGATTTGAAGCTGCGCGCCTAGAGTCTGCGATGTATCGGGTGCTGCAGCCGGTGCTGCTCAGGATCGATGCGGAGCGGGCGCACACCTTGACACTCAAGCTTCTGAACCTCGCACAGCAGCTCGGGGTGCTGCAGTGGGCGTTGCCCCGGCCGGTGTCGCGGCCGCTCGAGCTGCTCGGACTCAAGTTTTCGAACCGCGTGGGTCTTGCCGCCGGCTTCGACAAGAACGCCACCTGCATCGATGCGCTCGGAGCGCTCGGCTTCGGGTTCATCGAGCTCGGCACCGTGACGCCCGAACCGCAGCCGGGGAATCCGCGGCCGCGCATCTTCAGGATTCCGGAGGCGCAGGCCGTCGTGAACCGCATGGGATTCCCGAACGCGGGGGTGGCGGCGCTCCTGGCGCGGCTGCGGCTGCGGCGGTTTGCAGGGATCTGTGGCGTCAATATCGGCAAGAACGCCGTGACGCCGCTCGAGCGCGCCGCGGCCGACTACGTGACCTGCATGCGCGCCGTCTATCCCTACGCGGACTACATCGCCGTCAACATCTCCTCGCCGAATACGGCGGGCCTGCGGGAGCTGCAGCGGGAGGCGCAGCTGCGGCCCCTGCTCGAGAGCCTGCTCGAGACGCGCGCGCGTCTCGAGGCGGAGCAAGGGCGCCGCCTCCCGCTGCTCGTCAAGTTGTCCCCGGATCTGGCGGACGAGGAGCTCTCCTCGGCGGCGGCGGTGATCGGCGCGCTGCGCATCGATGGGGTCATCGCAACCAACACGACGATACGGCGACCCGGCGTGGCGGGTCTTGCGGCCGCCGAGCAGACGGGCGGCTTAAGCGGTGCGCCGCTCTTGCCGCTCGCCACGGCGACCGTGCGCAGGTTGCGCGCGGAGCTCGGCGCAGGCGTCGCGATCATCGGCGTCGGCGGCATTCACTCGGTCGAGAGCGCGCGCGAGATGTTCGCAGCCGGCGCCGATCTCATCGAGCTGTACACGGGTTTCGCCTATCGCGGGCCGCGGCTCGTGCGGGAGCTCGCGCAACTCTGACACGCTTCACAACGCGGGCGCG